>Ga0306910_1000012_pt1 | contig 199613 bp, 196 predicted proteins | sample AntRauMFilla2698_FD_190438 | JGI IMG/M metagenome (GOLD analysis project Ga0306910, IMG submission 190438) | Saline lake microbial communities from Rauer Islands, Antarctica - Metagenome Filla 2 #698 (v2) (version 2) | ecosystem: Environmental > Aquatic > Non-marine Saline and Alkaline >... | reverse complement strand
CCATCAACGACAACCAAAATGAAGGAGAAACCTAACCGAGAAAATCAACAAAAACGCCAACCTCAGCGGCCTGAAAACCGGCCAAGGTGGTTGTCGCGCGCGGACAAGGTGGTTGACGTTCTACAACCGATTAAGCCGCCTTCCCAGAACGAAGCAATAAACTCCGGCTCCGATCGCACCTGCTGCTAAAAGTATATCTGCAATGATGTCCATTTTTACATTCCTTACGTTAGTACAAATTCCATGATCAAAAAGTCGTTGACCATCTCCTGACCAGTAACCACCTGCACTCTGCGCAACATCTGTGCACGCAATCGCGTCAACGCCGTTTGATCCTCAAGGTCGGCCACCTCGAGCGCTCGAAGGTAGCTGTTCAGCACATCCATCACGCGTGGCAGGAGTTTAGTCACATCTTCGACATGGTCGTTTGGGACTTCAAGTTGAGCCCGAAATCGCAGGATCCGGCGCTCTGGCCCGGTGTCGACTGAGATGACCATTGGCTCTACTTCAACAAAACTGATGTTGGCGAAGGGATCACTGGGCTCTTCTAACTCATAAGCTTTTTCATTGTTTGCGCCAAGAATCATACCCGACCAAGTCGCATAGAAACCGCCAACACCACCGGCCAATCCAAGCAAAACGCCAATGATCAAAGGTATTTTCGACTTCTTTTGCGGTTCGTTTTTTGAGGTGTGTTCTGCTTCAGTCATGATGTTCACGTCCTTTTCTCTTCAAACCGTATAGCCGCGATTGCACTAACGGGTTGTTAAGCTCGATCGGTCATTTCTGTTGGCGAAGCTGAACAGAACGTTCGGTGTGACGGAGGCAGTTGTGCAACAGTACCTAAATGTCTGGATGAAGCTTGGGATAAAGCGACAACTCATTGTAATCGTGGCCACTGGAGCGATGTTTTTCGCAATCCTTGCGATGGCTCGAATGACGACAGCACCAAGTATGACGCTGCTATATGCTGGGTTGGAAAACAGCGCGGCCGGCGAGGTGGTTCGCTCGTTGGAGCAGCGTGGAGTAGCGTTTGAGGTTCGGGGTGGGTCTATATTCGTGGACAGCGCCGAATGAGATCAGCTCCGTCTGACCTTGGCAAGCGAGGGCCTCCCAGCAAATGGCAATCGCGGCTATGAATTGTTGGATCAACTCACGGGATTCGGCACTACGAGCCAAATGTTCGATGCCGCCTATTGGCGCGCTAAAGAAGGCGAGCTGGCTCGAACGATTGTGGCGAATCCGGCAATCGCGATGGCCCGTGTTCACATCGCAAGTACTGGGTCAAATCCCTTCCAGCGTGGGGTCACACCAAAGGCATCAGTATCGCTGACCCCCAATGGCGGTGGCATTTCGCCTGCTCAAGCCAAAGCCGTTCGTTTTTTGGTCGCATCAGCGGTCGCGGGCCTCGCTCCAGAGGATGTTGCCGTCATTGATGCCAACGGATCGCTGGTCGGTGCGACTGAAGAAACTGCACCCACAGTAGGCGGCGATGACAAAGCACAAGTGCTGCGCGATCGCGTTCAGCGACTGTTGGAAGCACGGGTCGGATTTGGAAATGCCGTAGTTGAAGTGAGTGTCGACACCGTTACTGAAAGCGAGTCGATACGTGAGCTAAGTTTCGATCCAGAAGGCCGTGTTGCGATTAGCAGCGATACAGAAGAGCGCACCAATACTGCAGAAGGCACTGGAGGCGGGGACGTCACTGTAGCTAGTAATTTACCTGATCAGGACGGAGCAGGGGATGGCGATAGATCATCATCACAGAACAGTGAAACGCGCGAGCGAATCAACTACGAGGTTTCCGAGACTGAACGAGAAATAATCCGAGCCCCCGGCGCGATAAAGCGACTATCAGTTGCTGTACTTGTGAATGAAACCACTGCCCTGAATGATGTAGGCGAGCTGGTATCGGAGCCGCGCAACCCAGCAGAAATGGAAGCCCTACGTGAGCTCGTATCTTCTGCCGTGGGTTTCGATGCCGAACGCGGTGACATTATAACGCTGAAATCCATGGCGCTGCAAAGCGTTGCTCCGTCGGGCACAGCGGCGAGTACGTCACTGATTGATCAGTTTGATATCGATCTGCTGTCTGCGCTTCAAATGCTTGTTCTTGGGATTGTCACACTGATTCTTGGACTCTTTGTAATTCGACCCGTTTTGAGCAGGCAACAAAGCGATTCCCCCACGCTTATAGCCTCTGCAACGGATACCGATCCGCGACCTGGCGCAGCGGTGGCTTCTGAAGGGACTAACCTTCCCGCCGTTTTTGAAGCGGAAGATCTGGGCAATCAAAACTCTGTTGAGCGGTTCGGTCAGAACACTGACGCGCAAACGCCAATGTTGGGCGGACTGCAATCGCAAGATCCCGTGGACCGTTTGCGCAACATGATTGGCGAACGGCAGGAGGAAACAGTAGAAATCTTACGCGGCTGGCTCGAAGATAAGGAGGAAAAGGTATGACCTCCATCGCGCATCGGTATGCCGATTTTAGTCCCTTTGATTCAGAAGGCCATCTGACTGAATCCGTTCCCATTGACAGGGTTGAAGATCAAAAACTTCAGTCCTTCGAGGAAGGGTATCAGGCTGGTTGGACGGATGCCGAGAAGAACCATGAAACCGAACACAAGAATATCGCCGATGAGATCCTGCATACCTTACGCGATATGTCCTTTACCTATGATGAGGCCCTTTCCCGGCTGAACCGCGGGCTAAAGCCCATGTTCGAAGAGATTATGACTACTCTGCTGCCGCAAACTGCAGGTCCTGCGTTGAGGGCGCATGTGGTCGAGCAGCTGGTCGAGCTTGCGGTCACCCAAACCCAGTCAGAAATCGTCTTAAGGGTTTCCGAAGTCGACCTTCCGATGATTGAAGACCTGTTGGAAGGGACCAAATTTAATCTGCCTGTGTCGGTCACGGCTGATCAAACGCTTGCACAACATCAGTTGTTTATCGGACTTGAAGCGCTCGAGCGTGAGATCAATCTTGCAGCAATTTGCCAAGAAATTACGACCGCAATGAACGCCTTCAACTTTCACTCTCAGACGGAGCAGCCCAATGACTGACCACACCACTTTAGCAACGGATACCTCGAATCCCTTCACCTCGGTTCCGATCGAAGTCACAGTATGTGTGGGTAAGGCGCGGCCCTTGGTCCGTGATCTCGTTATGCTCGGCGAAAATGCAGTTCTGACGCTTGACCGCCGGGTTGACGACCCAGTTGAGCTATATGTTGGAGATAAGCTCATCGCTCGTGGAACATTGGAGGAAGCGGAGGGCGAAACAAACGGCCAGCTGATGGTGCGATTGACCGAAGTCGTCGATATGCAGCGAGGCATTTGATGAATCGCAACCTATTCTTGGGCCTGTTTCTAGCTGTCGCTCTTTTGACGCCGCAGATGGGATTTGCTCAGGATCTTTCGATCTCTCTAGGTGAGAATGGTTCAATCTCAGCGCGCACAATTCAACTCTTCGCGCTAGTCACCGTTCTGAGCCTCGCTCCCGGCTTGGCAATCATGATCACCTGCTTTCCGTTCTTGGTCACGGTTCTGTCCATTTTACGACAGGCCATCGGGCTTCAGCAATCACCACCGAATATGCTGATCGTCAGCCTCGCGCTGTTTTTGACCTATTTCATCATGGAGCCGGTTTTCACCGCGGCTTGGACTAATGGAATTGGCCCGCTGACCCGTGAAGAAATTGGTGTCGAACAGGCATTTTCTTTAACATTAGAGCCTTTTCGTGTCTTTATGGCAGGACGGCTTGATCCCGAAACATTCTTTGCCATGGCGGAATTGAGACCCGATACCATCGCAGCACAGCCGACGCCCGATGCGCCACTTTCCGTACTCGTTCCAAGCTTTATGCTATCCGAAATTTCACGCGCTTTCCAGATCGGCTTCCTGATCTATCTCCCGTTTCTAATCATTGACCTCGTAGTGGCTGCTATATTGATGTCGATGGGGATGATGATGGTCCCGCCCGCTGTCGTATCTCTGCCGTTCAAGCTGGCATTTTTTGTTGTCGCTGATGGTTGGGCGTTGATTGCAGGCAGTTTGGTCCGCAGCTATTTTTAGATTAAACAGTCTCTATACAGTGCTTAATGCCAAATACTTTTCGTTCCGGAATTAAGTATCTGACCACCATTCCTGCGTAATGCTGTCCCTCAATGTCAGGGGTGGCATTTATAGGGAGGTTGGCTGATGAAACGGCTTAGACAGTCGTCGGGAGTATGGATCTCATTGCTGCAGCACCTTGGAGCTGGGGCAGGGTTCAGGTTCTGCACGAGATACGTAGATATCATAGTTGTACCGTGGCTTCTCGCTTCAGATCATCTCTTTGCGTATTTGCTGGCGCGGAGTATATCGCTTTTTGTGCCATTATCGCTTGCGATCCTAGCGTACAAACTTTTGCCCAACCTTACGCGATTGGCCCAGAAAGAACATCAAACCCCCTTTCGGGCAGCAGCAGCGCGAGTGAACTTGAGCTATATGATGGTTTGCGGCGCTGTCGCTTTGATCCTCATGAGCACTGCGCCTTATTTTGTTTACAGGATCGCGGCGATCGATGCGATATTCACCGAGCTACTCACATGGTTTATAGTGGGCCAATCAGCGCCGGTACTTTTCGGCGCTACAGGCCTCCTTATGTATGCAGTGGAACGTGCCGCGTTCTATGACGTCCTCCAAGGGATAACCGGCGCTCTTTTTCTAATTGGCCTGTACCTCTTGGATCCGATAGCAAGCTTGCCCGTCGCCCAGACACTGGTTGCCGCGCAGTTGGCGCAGGCGGCCATTTGCGCGATTCTTTTGACACAATGCGGTGTCTGGCCGGGTCTTACGTCATTATTGCACAAGGAGATCAAGCTATTCTGAATAGCAGTCAGCGGACCACAAACTCTGCATGCAAAGCACCTGCCGCCTTGATGCTTTTGAGAATGTCGATCATATCGCGAGGCGATACCCCAAGAGCATTCAGGCCAGCAATTACCTCGGAAAGAGACGCTCCTGACGGAACCTCTGCCAGACCGATACCAAGTTCTTCCTCGATTGCGGCGCGGGTACGAGGCACGACAACAGTCTGACCGGCAGCGAATGGATTTGGTTGTGCAACAAGTGGTTCTTCCTGAATGCGAAGTGTTAAATTTCCTTGGCTTACTGCGACGCGGGAAATACGAACGTCCTCGCCCATGACGATGGTGCCAGACCTTTGATCGACCACAACACGTGCCTTGCGTTCAGGTTCGACTTCGATGTTCTCGATCCGCCCGAGCGCATGTGCTACTGAACGCATTTGGGTTGCGGGCACGTCCAGCAATACGGTCCCACTGTCGAGCATGACCGCAACGCCACGGCCGAAATTCTGATTGATGGCTTGTTCAATGCGTCCCGCAGTCGTGAAGTCCGCTTCTCGTAGCGCCAGCCGGAGGTCGGTGAGTGAGCTAAGCTGAAATGCGATTTCACGCTCAACACGCGCACCGGAGGGAATGGTGCCAGAAGTTGGCACCCCCTGTGTCACTTGCCCGCCGTCACCTTCGGCGGTTGCCCCGCCAGCTATTATCGTTCCTTGGGCAACGGCATAGATTTCACCATCCGCAGCGTTCATCGGCGTCATGATTAACGTGCCACCCAGCAGACTTTTTGCATCGCCAATTGCTGAAACAGTCACGTCAATCTGACCTCCGGCGCGGGCAAAAGAGGGGAGAGTTGCCGTTACTAAAACTGCAGCGACATTTTTCGGGCGAAACTGTTCGCCAGTGACGTTCACGCCAAGCCGTTCAAGAATGTTAGTCATGATGTCTTCAGTGAAGGGAGCGTTACGCAAGCCGTCACCAGATCCATCCAAGCCAACAACAAGACCGTAGCCTACAAGATCATTCCCTCGCACACCGTCAAAGTCTACCAGGTCCTTAATTCTCACTGGTGTGGCCTGAGCCGTTCCAACAAGGCTCAAAACTAGCCCGACACAAATACATATTTTCACCAGCCGCCTCATAGGAAGTTTACCAGCGAGAGCTGCGACATTCGAGATGTAATAGTATAGAGGCTTTGTAATTGAAATTGGACTTGCTCCAGTTCTGTTGCAGCTTCATAGGGGTTTATGCCTAACAAATCATTGCGCGCCATCTCCAGAGTGCTTCGCTCTGTGCTGAGGCGCGCGGCAAATCCTTCAATCCTGTTTTGCGAAAAACCTGTTTTTGCCTGAAGATCTATAAGTGGCGTATCAGCGGCGATGACTCCAGGGATCGATCTCTGAAGCAATTCGCTTTGCTGTGCCGGTGTCAAACCCAACGCGGGATCATCCGCGAGCGCCATTATCGCAAAGTTCATCAATGCTTTCCGCAGAACGGGATCATCACCGCGTATGCTGAATGTGGTTGTTTCACCGTCTGAAAGTGGAAAGGGCGTGAGTGCGTCGTCCGCGCCGCGGTATCCACTCGCCCCAAAGCCGGCTGGACTATCGAACCATGCTTCTGCAGCTGCCATGACGTCATCGACCGATCCTGCCCCCGCCACGCTGGATTTGAGGCTGGCAAGCAAGTCTTCCGAGGATGCAATTGGCGCAGTATCAGTCGCTGTTCCAGCAAATAGGGATCGACCTGCAACCGTCGTATTTAATGCGCTAATCATGTCATCAAGCGTCGTTTTCGCCTGTGCTAGAACGTTAGTCGAGGCTTCGCCAAGCGCAGAGCTTGACGACACAAGCAAGGTGTTTCTGAATTCAGCGTTAAGGTCACTTATACGAGATAGTGCGTTTTGCACACCCATGGCAAACTGCCCAGCTTCTTCTGTCGCCAGATCATATGCCTCGAGTTTTCTCAGGTTCCGATCAATGTCGTTGAGATAAGCGGTGTTTCCGCCAACTGCTTTGCGCACATCAGCTACCTGTCCCGAAGAAAGTTCCAGGGTTAGACGTTGGATATCATTCTTAATGGCTGAATTACGGGACTGCATGGAATAGGATTGAGCTATGTCACTCAGGGATGTGATTTTCATAATTATAACCTCGTAAGCAATTCTAGCATTTCATCGGCAGCCTTGATGACCCGTGCATTCGCTGCGTATGCCTGTTCGAGTACTAAGAGGTTTTGCAGCTCTTGATCTGTATCGACACCATCGGACAGCTGCATTTGAGTCAATTCGTTCAATCGCGCAGCGGTAAATGTCATATCCTGTTCGGCGCTACCACGCGTCGACGCAAGCAGGCTCGAGAACGCTGAAATCAGATCTGCCGCGCTTTTTGCCGCTGGTCCGGAGCCGGACAATGGCCCCGCCAGGTCAGCTTCCAAGGCGCCTCGCAGGTTGCTGAGTATGCTCGCGTCCCCCGCTGATCCAGGCGCCGCTGCACCCATCCCATCTCTAATCCGCCAAATTTCGCCACCTTTCTGCGGATCGACAGCGCTGTTGAGTGCTAAGCGAGCACTCAAACCGACAGTATTGGTTGGATCAAAAAGGGTGCCTCCGTCAGTAAACAGTCCTGGGTTTCCCGGCGCCAGGCTGGGATCGACAGCCGGATTTGCAAATCTGCTAATCAAATCGCTTGCGAGGGCATCCAGTTGGGTCTGGGCCTGCACGCCGTAGGTGTCCCGCACAGAAAATTGCCCGGCAAGGCTACCTCCGCCAATCGCGCTGGTGCGAATGTCTTGGCCATTCAGAGTAAGGCCAGACAGCGTTCCAGCATCGTGCGTCTGAAACGCCGTTACTAGATTTTGTTTCTGAAAGCCAATTTTTGAGGCTGATCCATCAAGCAAAATGGCGCCACCTTCAGAATAGATAGCAATGGCGCCATTATCGCGCGGGACAACGTTGATGGATACGATTGCCCCGATGGTGTCTAAAAGCGCCTGACGCTGATCAAGCAACACCGGGCTCGCACCACCCGTGCGCGAGATCGTCGTCGTCATCTGAATGTTGATCCGGGCGATTTCTTCAAGCGCTGTGTTCAAAGTATCGACGTCATCCGCAATTTTGCCGTCGGCTACCGTACGCATGTTTTGAACTTCTTTGGATGCAATTACCAAGCCATCTGCAAGACGCCGGGCATCCGCTACAGTATCAGACAGGCGCTCGATCGAATCGGGTCTGCTGGCTGCGGTGATGAGACTTTGCTCGAAAGCGGCCAGTCGCCCGCTCAGACCTCCTGGATCGCCCGCAACGCCTGTGATGTCTTCGAGTTGGCGAAAAAAATTGGCTGCTGTTTGAGTGTTTTGTTGCGCGGCGTTCGCCAATCTGCGGTCGGCCACGACACCTTCGTTCATCTGACGATTGATTGCATCGATGCGCACGCCGCCTGTAACACCACCGCCCATCGCCGAGAGTTCGAGTCCGCGACGGCCATAATTCGGCGTAAGTGCGTTTGAGATATTGTTTGATACAATTTCTGTTCCGCGTGTGGCCGCGCGCAGCCCCGAAATAGCTGCGTTCATAGCTCCGGCTAGTGACATGGTGTTCCCCTTGGATCAATGAAGGAGGGGCATGAGGCCCCTCCTGTTTGCTGCTAGATCAGCGTTTGATGTTCGTCGTTTCCTGCAACATCTCATCCACCGTCTGGATGACTTTGGCATTGGACGAATAAGCGCGCTGTGTCTGGATCATATCCGTCAGTTCGTTCGCCACATCCGTGGTCGATTCCTCCCGGGCAAAGCCGACAATATCACCAGTCGGCCCGTCACCCGCATCCCACAAGAAGAAAGAGCCGCTTGCGACGGACGGTTGGTATGTCTGTGAATCAAGCGCCACCATCCCGTTTGGATTGGGCAAGTCGACCAGAGGAACCTGATAGATCGTGCGCGTGACTCCAGTGTCGAACGAGGCATGAACATAGCCATTGCTATCTACATTCACGCTGGTCATGTTTCCAACGGGAGAGCCATCTTTGGTGATGGAGACAGGAGCAAACGTGTCAGAAAGCTGAGTGAGTGCATCGCTTTGTCCGATGACGCCGATATCGATTTCGATTGGCCCACCCGCCACATCGACGATCAAATTGCCTGTTGCAGGGTCGTACGCACCGCCGGAAATCGTTGTAACGCTGGCAAGGGTGCCACCGGCAGCACGATTATCCTCGAATGTGAGGGTATATTCGCCAATGACCACTCCGGGATCAACCGAGTCGGTAAGCGTCATCGTCCACTCATTGGAGGAACCGACCGCCGGTACCGTTGGAGTGAACGTCACATTTACGCTCTCCGACGTGCCAAGATTGCCGAAATACTCCACTGCAAGCTGTTGTGTTTCAACTGGAGCGCCTGCCGTTGTCGCCGTTGCGGGAAGGTTTACTCCCAGCGACATTCGCGTTGTCGGCTCTCCAGTGAGCTGGTTGACGTTGATCTGGACCGGTTCGAGACCCGCAGCCGTGTCGCGTGAGAATGTCGGAATTGTTCCGTTCGGCTGTGCTGGCCAGCCCAATAGCACAAGGCCGGACGAAGTTGTCAGGTAACCCTCGGCATCCGTATTGAACGATCCCGTGCTGGTCAGCAGCATATTTGGCGTTCCATTGCCAACGTTCAGATCTGTAATCCGGCCCACGGGCAGCATACCACGGCCTCTGACGGCGAGGTCAGTCGCATTCGAAGTCGTAACCAATGAGCCGTTCATGTCGATTTGGCGGGCTGTATCGGCTCTTACACCACCGGCGGAGTAATTTCCGCCGTTGTTGGAGATAACCATGGATTCGAAATTTGTCTCTACCCGCTTGTAGCCGAAGGTGGAGGAGTTCGCGATGTTGTCCGAGATACTTGCCAATCGTGTTGCGTTGGCCTGAAGTCCCGCAACACCTGCGTTCAAGGAAGATGAGATTGTCATAGACACGCCTTTCTGCTCTGCCGATTACTATTCTTCAGCAGGCATAGCCCGGCATGGTTTAATGCCGGACTAACAATTAAAATGCGTTCTATTTTTGGATCTATGGAATGTTGCGTAGCAGCACGATTTCGACCCGGTCATTGCGAACCGCCATCGGGTCACGAACCACTGGCTCACGGTCTGCATGGCCGGTAATCCTCTGAACCCTGTCCGCTGCTATGCCCTGACCTTCCAGAAGAATCCGTGTCTGCGTTGCACGCTGCTGAGACAGACCCCATACTGGACTCTCCCGCAGAACCAATGGTCGTGCTCTGACATGAGCACCGATAGCGATTTCGTTCGTGACCGTTTTGCTGATGTGCGCGATGAGGGTTGCCAAGTCTATCAACAGCGTCGTCGGTGTGTCGGTATCACCTTCAAAGATCTGGAGCGTATCGCGGGAATATACCTCGATCACCAGCCCTTCATCGGTGATGCGGGTGTTGATGTGTTCCAGTAGATTTTCCATCACGGACGATTCGCCGCCAAAACCTTTGAGCATTTCATCAAGTGTTTCAAACACTTGATCCTGCGCTGCCTCTTCCGCTAAAAGATCGTCGCTTGAGGCGCCACGCGCGTTACGCTCGGTTGTTGGCCGGCTTTCGGCCGCGCCTGTGCCATTTTGCGCCAACGTTTTTTCAGTAAAAATACTGTCGCCACCAAAGGCGCCATTGCCCCCGCCCGATGTTGTCACAATCGGAATTGTTGGCGTGAAATAATCCGCCAGCCCCGCACGTTGTTGTTCTGTTGTCGCATTCAGCAGCCACATCAACATAAAAAAAGCCATCATAGCTGTCACGAAATCCGCATACGCGACTTTCCATGCACCGCCGTGGTGGCCGCCGCCTTTGACGACCTTTTTACGTTTAATGATGACTGGCGCGAGATTTGCATTCGCACTCATATCCACCACCTCTTTTCACCCAACATCACAAATAACCGCGCAAGCGTTATCAAACCGCTAATCCGATTTACCGTGGTTATCAGGAGGTAAAGCTTGCAATCACTACTGTCTCGCGGCCAGATCACGAAATGGACGATTTGATCACCGACAGTCGCTATTCTTGGATCCGCCTTGGGCTAACGCTTTTGGTGGCGACGGTCATCAATGCCGGAATGTGGGGGATCGTCGTCATCATGCCCGCAGTCGAGGCCGAATTCGGCGGTAGCCGTGCGATGGCATCCCTCCCTTATACACTGACGATGATCGGGTTCGCGTTCGGAAATTATGCGCTGGGCCGCGCAGTTGACCGTTTCGGTATTGCGCTTTCGCTCATTGTCGCCGCAGCCATGACGGCTCTGGGCTATGGATTGGCCACGCTCTCGCAGTCGCTGCTGATGCTGTCACTGGCCCAGTTGCTGGTGGGTTTTGCCTCTGCCGTGGGCTTTGGCCCGCTAATTGCGGATATATCGCATTGGTTTGTGCGCAGGCGCGGGATCGCGGTGGCGATTGCGGCATCGGGCAACTACCTCTCGGGCGCGATTTGGCCCATCCTGCTCGCCAACGTTCTGCAAGACAGCGGCTGGAGGGCGGTCTATCTGGTGATGGCTACGGTTACGCTGACAGCTGTCATCCCGCTCGCCCTTACGCTGCGCGCTCGTCTGCCGGAAGAGGCACATACCGCAGCTCAAAATGCATCCCTGCTCAATGCAACTTCCGCAGGGCTGTCTCCGCGTGCACTGCAATACTTGCTTGGGGCGGCCGGCATCGGCTGTTGTGTGGCGATGTCGATGCCGCAGGTGCATATCGTAGCGCTTTGTGTGGGGCTGGGATACGGGCCTGCGGTGGGCGCTCAAATGCTGTCGCTGATGCTGCTGGGCGGTGTCGCTTCGCGCATTGTGTCAGGGCTGCTGGCCGACCGCTTGGGCGGCGTGCGCACGTTGCTCATCGGCTCGTGCCTGCAAACGCTTGCGCTGTTTCTCTACCTGCCCGCAGGGGGTATGGTCTCGCTCTATCTGGTGAGCATGATCTTCGGGCTAAGTCAGGGCGGCATCGTCCCCAGCTATGCCCTGATCGTGCGGGAATACATGCCGGCCAAAGAAGCAGGCGCACGCGTTGGATTTGTGATGATGGCGACGATACTGGGTATGGCGCTTGGTGGTTGGCTTTCGGGCGTGATCTACGACGTAAGCGGGTCCTACACGCTGGCCTTCGTCAACGGCATCGTCTGGAACGGCATGAACATCGCGATCATTCTTTGGCTGATCTCGCGCAGTCGACCCCGCGCGCGCACCGCGAACTTGGCTTAGGTTACCATTTACGCCGTTTGGCGAGCAGGGTCTGTTTTTGCCGCTCGCGAAAGCGATTCTTGTCGTCCTCTGTCGTCTCGTCCACGCAGTGATGGCAGCTCACGCCGGCCTCATATCCCGCGCGGTCTGTATCGGCGGGCAGGATGGGGCGGCGACATCCGTGGCACAGAAGATGCGGACCGCGTTTCAGCCCATGCTCTACACTTACGCGATTATCGAAGACAAAGCATGACCCTTGCCAAGTGCTCTGCTCGGCAGGAACCTCTTCGAGATACTTCAGGATACCACCCTTGAGATGGTAGACGTCCTCGACCCCCTGACCCAGCAGGTAATTCGTGGATTTCTCACAGCGGATCCCGCCGGTACAGAACATCGCAATCTTCTTGTTGTGAAAGCGGTGCTTGTTCGCCTCCCACCATGCGGGAAACTCGCCAAAGCTGGCGGTTTGCGGATCGATCGCACCGTCAAACGTTCCGATCGCGACCTCGAAATCATTGCGCGTATCGATTACGGCGACATCGTCGCGGGTGATCAGATCGTTCCAATCGTCGGGCGCCACGTAATGGCCGACGCCTGCGCGCGGGTCTACGTCTGGCTGGCCCATGGTCACGATCTCGCGCTTGATCCGCACCTTCATCTTGCCAAAGGGCGGTAGGTCGGCGCAGGCGATCTTGTGTTCGAGGTCTGCGCAGCCGGGGAGTTTGCGCAGATGCGCGAGTACGGCATCGACCGCCGCCTGCGACGGTCCCGCAATCGTCCCGTTCACCCCTTCACGCGCTAGCAGCAGCGTTCCCGTGACCCCCTGCGCCAGACACAGGTTCAACAGCGCCGACTTGAGCGCGCCGGGATCGTTAAACCGGGCAAAATGATAGAGGGCGGCGATGGTGTACATGGGATGCCAAATAGGCCGCGCAGGGGTTGTTGTACAAGAGGCCTAGCGGCTAAAATCGAACAACATAAGTTTTTAACGCAGAAAGGCCCCGCCATGCACGCGCTCCTTATCATCGATGTCCAGAATGATTTTTGCCCCGGCGGTGCCCTTGCCGTGGATGGCGGGAACGAGATCGTCGCCGGGATCAATGCGCTGATCGGCGGCTTTGATGCTGTGATCCTCACGCAGGACTGGCACCCGAAGGGCCATTCGTCGTTCGCGTCAAGTCACGCAGATACGGCCCCCTATGATATGGTCGATATGCCCTACGGGCCCCAAGTGCTGTGGCCCGATCATTGCATCCAAGGCAGCGAGGGTGCTGCGTTTCACCCCGTGTTAGAGACAGATCGGGCCGATCTGATCGTTCGCAAAGGGTACAATCCTGCCATCGACAGCTACTCCGCCTTCTTCGACAATGATCACGATACACCCACCGGCCTAGAGGGATACCTGCGCACGCGCGAGATCATGGAGCTGACCCTTGTCGGCCTCGCGCTGGATTTTTGTGTAAATTATTCAGCGGTGGACGCCGCACAGCTGGGTTTCAAAACCCGCGTGCGCAGCGACTTGTGCCGTGCGATTGATCTGAACGGGTCGCTGGATGAAGCGATGGCAGCAATGAAGGGTGCGGGCGTCACGCTGGACTAACCGCTTGCCCCCCTGTGCCGCTTGGGTCACAAAAACAAAGGCCTAACGGAGCATAATTCATGGTTGATATCGCCACCCGCGTCTGGAACCACAAATGGAAGATCGACCCCATCGTGCGGTCGCTCATCGATACCGATTTCTACAAGCTCCTGATGTGCCAGTCCATTTTCCGCAACAAACCGGACACCCAGGTCACGTTCAGCCTGATCAACCGCTCCAAGCATATCCCGCTGGCCAAGCTGATCGATGAGGGTGAATTACGCGAGCAACTCGATCATATCCGCTCTCTCAGTCTCAGCCGGGGTGAGTCCACCTGGCTGCGCGGCAACACATTCTATGGTAAGCGCCAGATGTTTCGCCCCGATTTCATGGAGTGGTTCGAGAACCTCAAGCTGCCGCCCTACCACCTTGAGCGAAAAGGTGACCAATACGAGCTTACGTTCGAGGGCAAATGGCACGAGGTCATGCTGTGGGAAATTCCTGCGCTTGCGGTCCTGATGGAGCTGCGCGGGCGTGCGGTCCTTGACCGGATGGAGCGTTTCGAGCTTCAGATCCTCTATGCCCGCGCCATGACCCGCGTCTGGGAAAAAGTCGAAGCGCTGCGCGATGTCCCGGACTTATCGATTGCCGATTTCGGCACGCGGCGGCGCCACAGCTATCTTTGGCAGGATTGGTGCGTGCAGGCCATGAACGAAGGCTTGGGCGCGAAATTCACCGGCACCTCAAATTGCAAGATCGCCATGACGCGCGAGATGGAGGCCATCGGCACCAACGCGCATGAATTGCCCATGGTCTATGCAGCCTTGGCGCAAAGCGACGAGGAGCTGTTTCAGGCCCCCTACAAAGTGCTGGAGGACTGGCACGAGGAACATGAGGGCAATCTGCGGATCATTCTCCCCGATACCTATGGCTCCCAAGGGTTTCTGGACAGCGCGCCAGATTGGCTGGCAGGGTGGACCGGCATCCGCATAGACAGCGGCGATCCGGCGACTGCGGCGCAGCAGGCCATCGACTGGTGGATCTCGCGCGGGGAGGATCCGCGCCAGAAGCGCGTCATTTTCAGTGACGGTCTGGATGTAGCCAAGATCAAGGAGCTGCATCAGCAATTTGCAGGTAAAACCGCGATTTCCTTCGGCTGGGGCACGTTGCTCACCAATGATTTCCGCGAACTGGTCCCGGACGATGCGCTGGCGCCCTTCAGCCTTGTCTGCAAAGCGGTGCGTGCGAATGGCGTGCCCACGGTGAAACTGTCGGACAATCCGAACAAAGCGATGGGACCGCAGGACCAGATCGACCGCTACAAACGTGTCTTCAATCTCGGCGAACAGGACGCGCAGGAGGTGGTGGTATGACCACGACCCATGAGGCAGACGAGGACGCGCGCAATCTCGACATCCTGATCTACGTCAACGGAGAGCTGAAACCGCGCGCCGAGGCGACCGTGTCGGTCTATGACAGCGGTTTTATGCTCGGCGACGGAATGTGGGAGGGAATGCGGCTCTATAAAGGGGTTTGGGCCTTTTTCGACGAACATATGGACCGGTTTTTTAATTCCTGCAAAGCGGTTTCGCTTGATGTAGGAATGGACAAGGCGGGCATCGCCGAGGCGCTCCGCATCACCGCCGAGGCCAACGGCATGACCAATGACGTACACTGCCGCCTGATGCTCACGCGTGGGGTGAAGGTAAAGCCATTTCAGCATCCGTCGCTGTCACGCAGCGGTCCGACGCTGGTGATCATCATGGAGCATTCCAAACCGGTCGAAAAGCTGAGCGCGCAGGGCATTCGTCTAGCCACGGTCCCTCAGGTCCGCGGATTGCCCATGTCGCAGGATGCGAAATACAACAGTCATTCCAAGCTCAATTGCGTCATCGCCTGCCTTCAGGCCGAGCAGGCAGGCGCGGACGAGGCGCTGATGCTGGATCCGCATGGTTTCGTGAACACCACCAACGCCTGCAATTTCTTCATCGTCCGGCGCGGCGAGGTTTGGACCTCTACGGGCGACTACTGCATGAACGGTGTGACGCGCCAGAAGGTGATCGACCTGTGCCGCGCTGATGGCATCCCCGTGTTCGAGAAGAATTTCTCCCTCTATGAGGCCTACGGCGCGGACGAGGCGTTTCTAACCGGCACATTCGGCGCGCAGACGTTGGTATCACAGATCGACGGTAAACCAATCGGCGATGGGACGCGCGGTGTGACCGACCGGATCAGGGCGCTGTACAAACAGGCGATTGCCGAGAATATCAGCGCTTGATCGCGGAGGCACGGCGGGTTGCCATATTCGACCGGATGAAGGCACCGATAAAAATGGCGGTCAGGATCAGAATGATCGTGGGCGCCGGTGCACTGTCGAGGAAGAAGCTGGCGTAAACGCCCAGCACACCCGACAGCATCGTCACACCAACAGCAATCGGCAGCATCCGCGAAAATTGCTGCGTCAGCAGGAACGCAATCGCACCGGGCGCGATCAGCAGACCAATAGACAGGATGATCCCCACCGCCGACAGCGTCGCGACGATAGTGAGCGAGATCAGCGCCAACAGCCCGTAGTGCAGCCAGCCAACGCGCAAGCCTACCGCCTGTGCCTGCACAGGATCAAACGCGTGCAGCATCAGATCGCGCTGCTTGGCCAAAACAATCCCTGCGACAAACAGCGAGATAAGTCCGGCTGTCCAAAGATCCGCAGCACCCACCCCAAGCATATTCCCGAACAAGATGTGGTCGAGGTGCATGTCGGTGCTGATTTTCGTGTACATCACGATTCCAAATCCGAACATGCCGGAAAACACGATCCCCATCACGGTGTCCTGTTTCACGCGGCTGTTATCAGATAAAAACCCAGTGGCCAGCGCACAGAACATGCCCGCGCAAAACGCTCCGATGATCAGCGGGATCCCGAAAACATATGCGGCCACCACGCCCGGCAACACCGCATGGCTGATCGCGTCGCCCATGAGCGACCACCCTTTGAGCACCAGATAGCACGACAACAGGCTGGTCGGGACCGCAATCATCAGCATGATGATGAAGGCGTTTTGCATGAACGGGAATTGGAAGGGCTGAAGCAGTGTCTCGATCATGGCAGCAGCGCCTCCCGCGCCTTGCGCCGCGCGGCAAGATAGCCGTGTTTGGGCGCAAACAGGAAGGCAGTCAGAAAGATCAACGTTTGCAGACTCACGATGATGCCGCCCGTCGCACCATCGACGAAAAAGCTCAGATAGGCGCCGGAAAATGAGGTCAGCGTACCGATGGCGACGCTCACGATGAGCAGGCGGGGAAAGCGATCAGTGAGTAGGTAGGCAGTAGCACCCGGCGTCACGACCATCGCGATCACAAGAAATGCACCCACAGTTTGCAGGGCCGCCACACAAGACGCGGCTAACAGCATAAAGAAAACCACCTTGAGCAGGTCAGGCTTTAACCCGATCGACCGCGCATGATTTTCGTCGAAGAAGGTGACCATCAGATCCTTCCATTTCGCCAACAAAATTGCCAGCGTCACAAATCCGATGATCGCCAGTTGCAGTGTATCGGATGGCGTGATCGCAAGGATATTGCCCATCGTGATCGTCTGAACAGAGACTGATGTGGGGGACAGAGACACCATAAACAGCCCAAGTCCAAAGAACGATGTAAAGATCAGGCCGATGATCGTGTCTTCTTTCAGCCCCGAACGTTGATTGAGAAACAGCATCGCCCCCGCCGCCAGACCGCCCGCCGCAAAGGCGCCCAAAGCAAACGGCAGCCCAAGCATATAGGCCCCCGCGACGCCAGGCACGATGGAATGGCTCAGCGCATCGCCGATCAGCGACCAGCCCTTCAGCATCAGATAAGCGGACAGGAAGGCACAAACACCGCCCACCAGCGCGCTTACCCACATGGCGTTGAACATGTAGCCATATGAAAACGGCAGCAGGAGCGTCTCCATCACTTGGCGTCCTCCTTCTGCTGCTCGTCTTTTTGCGTCTCGTCCGCATAGACGACAAAAGGGCGCTCATCATCAGTGATCACGCGGATCGTGCGCGCGTCGTCGTCATCGTGCAGGTCCGATCCCCCGATCACGAAGTGGCGCAGCACACCACCAAAGGCCAGTTCAAGATTGTCATGGGTGAAGGTCTGTTCCGTGGTGCCGAACGCGATCACGGTCTCCTTGACCAGCACAGTACGGTCACAAAACTCCGGTACAGAGCCTAGATTATGCGTCGAGACCAGCATGACGCGGCCCTCGTCGCGCATTTCGCGCAGCAGGTCGATGATCTGGTCCTCGGTCTGGACATCGACACCGGTGAACGGCTCGTCGAGCAGGATGACCTTGCCCTCTTGCGCCAGCGCGCGAGCCAGAAACACACGCTTGCGCTGCCCACCCGACAACTCACCTATCTGACGGTGCCGGTATTCCGTCATGTTCACCCGCTCCAACGCGGACGTGACAGCGGCATAATCTGCCTGTTTGGGACGGCGGAAGAATCCCATATGTCCGTAACGCCCCATCATCACGACATCCTCCACAAGCACGGGGAAGGACCAGTCGACCTCTTCGGATTGCGGCACATAGGCCACGATGTTTTGCTTGAGCGCCTCTTTGACGGGCATGCCCAAAACAGAGATCTCGCCCTTGGCAGCAGGAACGAAACCCATAATCGCCTTGAACAGGGTCGATTTCCCTGCCCCGTTGACACCCACCAGCGCCGTAATGGTACCGGTGGGGATGTCAAATGTCGCGTCGCGCAGCGCGGTATGCCCATTGCGGTAGGTGACGGTCACATCACGTGCGCGGATGCCTTCACTCATTCAGTCAAGCCTCGCACAATTGTCTCGGATGTGACACGCAGCAGGTCCAGATAGGTCGGCACGGGGCCATCCGTCTCGGTCAGACTGTCGACATACAGAACACCGCCATAGCGCGCGTTTGTTTCGCGGGCGACTTGCTCCGCCGGGGCCTGAGATACGGTGGATTCGCAAAACACCGCCGGAATGTCGTTCTCTCGCACCGTGTCGATGACCTTGCGGACCTGCTGGGGTGTGCCTTGCTGGTCGGCGTTCATCGGCCACAGATACAGCTCCTTCATCCCGAAATCACGGATCAGATAGCTGAACGCGCCCTCACAAGTCGCCAGCCAGCGCTGGTTTTCGGGCAACGCGAGGATCGCCGCACGCAGGGGCGCGATCGCATCGGTGATTTGCTGTTTGTAGCTTTCGGCATTGGCGCGGTAGGTGTCGGCATTGTCCGGATCATGCTCGACAAAAGCATCGCGAATGTTGTCGACATATATCAGTGCATTATCCAGACCCATCCAGGCATGGGGGTTCGGCTTACCGTCGTATTCGCCGGACGAGATGCTGATCGGGTCGATGCCGTCGGTCAGCGTGGCGGAAGGGATTTCATCAAGGTTGGACAGAAACTGCTTGAACCACAATTCGAGATTAAGGCCGTTCCACAACACCAGATCGGCATCCTGCGCGCGGATAATATCGCGCGGCGTCGGGGAGTAGCCATGAATTTCCGCACCCGGTCTGGTGATGCTTTCTACAACCGCCACGTCACCGGCGACGTTTTGCGCCATATCCGCGATTACGGTAAACGTGGTGATCGCCTTGAACTTCTCTTGTGCTGCTGCTGTGGTCGTCATCAGCGCCAGCGCGCCGACAGAAATCAAAGTCTTGAAAGAAGTGGTATACATCGACGTGGCTCCGTTGTGCGGGGTTAGTGTGCTATTTGCTTATGAGAACCATTCACAACTGTAAATAAGAATGATAACGATTCTCAAACAAAGGCGTTGTTGAGAATATAGGATGCACAAGATGGCGGGCGAGAGTGACCGTACAGAAAAAATGACCGTCGCGCTGCGGAAAGCAGGGATTCGTGTCACGCGCCAGAGGGTTGCTCTTTTGAGTGTGCTGGCAGATGCGAACGACCATCCCGACGCGGTCGAGCTCCACGACCGCGCCAAACAGGTCGAGCCTACAGTGTCGCTGGCGACGGTCTACCGGACGCTCTCGGTGCTCGAAGGGGAGGGTGTGGTGCAGCGCCATGCGTTTGAGGGGGGTGGCGCGCGGTTCGAGACAACGCACGAAGATCACCACGACCATATTCTCGATATCGACACAGGAGCAGTTATCGAATTTCAGTCAGACAAGATTGAACAGTTGCAGGATGAGATCGCGCGTGAACTGGGATATGAGGTGGTACACCATCGGCTGGAATTATACTGCCGTAAAAAGCACTGAAACAGAGTGGGACATCGTTCAGAACCCAACCGCATCCCGTTGTGGATAGGGAAAATGCTTCAGGCAGATTTGACAATGATGCCATGAATGGGTTGGGATTTAATTCGGCATAGCCTCCCAAGTCGCTAGTCTGGGTCAACTTTGCCCCGCATCGCCTTAATCTCGCCCCGCACTTTTTTGGCCTTCAACCGGCGCTTTTTCGAGCCTAACGTGGGTCTTGTCGCGATCCTGCGCTTGGGTGGCGTCAATGCTTTTTCTATCAGTTCTTTCAACCGCTCGCGCACAAGATCGCGATTGCGCGCCTGGCTTCGCGTCTCGTCACATTGCAGTACCAAAGCGCCCTCATTTGTCCAGCGCCGGCCCGCAAGCCTGCGCAGGCGGTTTTTGACGGGCAGCGGAAGCGACGGAGACGTCGCAGCCTCGAACCGAAGCTCGACAGCCGATGATACTTTGTTCACATTTTGCCCGCCCGGCCCCGAGGCGCGCATAAAGCTTTCGGTAAGCTCCCAGTCCTGAATGATGATCGCGTTTGTAATGTGCAACATGGTGCAAAGCATAGCGTGGAACCACGCAAGGTGAAGGGGCGTTGGAATCGAAACCAACAAACGGAGTACGCCCCATGTTTACCTGCCCCTCTATCGTTGAGATCAATACAACACGCCCCGACTTGTTCGCCTTTCGGATCACTGCCGAGGTCACCCGAGACGACATGACAGCCATGGCTGAGTACATGAACGACATTTTCAGCAACCATGAGCAGAAAGTCGATATGCTGATGATCTTTGATCGGTACGAAGGCGCCGAAGCGGGGGCGTCTCTCAGTTGGGAGTCAATCAAATCGCGCTTCCGCTCGGTCACCAATGTAGGCCGGTACATCGTCGTGGGGGCGCCGGAAGCGGCTGAGGGCATGATCGAAATCATGGACCATCTGATTCCGGTCGTTGCGGAAACCTTCGACAGCGAAGAGGCCGCATGGCGCGAACTGGATGCTGAGGCTATCCCCGTAAGTTGAATCGAAATGGGCCGCCCTGATACAGAGCGGCCCAATCGAATTGTAAGGAGGCTGTATCGGTAAGACCGATGGCCACTTTGAGTTTCAGTAAGCTAAGGGCTGCCCTAGCAAACGACCTCCAAAGCTGTTCCGACACCTCTCTCCAGTACCTTTCTTGACACTAGATCACCTCCTTTGCATTTTGTTAAAACTGCCCAATTGTTCGCACAGGTTCGTCAGATCGCAAAGCATTTTTTACAGTGAATTTCAGACGGTCCGAATTGTGCCTGTTTATGGTGCACGCAATCGCGCGGTAATGATCCGGAAGGGCACCAGTGCCAACAGTGCCAAGGACAGCTTGACGGACCAATCTGCAATTGCCAGCGATACCCACAAAGGCGCCAGAGGGCCTGCGCCCAAGATCGGTAACATTTCTGCGGCCCACGAAACATCCGTTGCCGGATGCAGAAACGTAAATGCGCTGGAAAAGGCGACGGTGAAGAAAATTGCGGTGTCTACCGTGCTGCCGATCAGCGTGGAGACCAGCGGTGCCGTCCACCACCGACCATCGCGCAGCGCGCTGAAAATGCTGACATCCAACAATTGCGCGGTCAAAAACCCCAAACCCGATGCAATGGCGATCCGGACGGTAACCAATGGACCAAACTCGCCCATGATCTGTGTGCCGATCAGCGAACAGACAACACCCACGACAAACCCCACCAATACAACCCGGCGCGCTGCGGCGGTGCCATACACGCGGTTCATGACGTCGGTCACAAGAAAGGCAAGCGGATAGGTAAATGCCCCCCACGTTAGCCAGTTTCCGTACAAAAATTGAACAAGGATGTTCGAGGCGAGAACGATGATGGCCATGGCAACGATGCCAGGAAGGTGGGTGCGTGTCATATTGATAACCGTTTTTTGCAAGGGTGCGGCGACTTGACCTGCGGGGATCGCAGACACAGGGCATTTAGGCGGCTTGAGCCTGTCACGCAACCTTATTCCTCGACGATGTATTCCACGATCTGGGTGCGCTGGATGCGGAAAAAATTATCATCGGAGATCATGGTAACATGCAATTGACCATCTGCGTCCTCCCAAACGCTGATCCCTTCGAGGTTGTCATAACGGGCGGGGATCGTCGTGAGCAATGTATGCTCTAGCGCATTCTCAGCGTCGAGAACGAACATCCTCACGCGGCTGCGAAATCCCAGCGGTGTAAGGGCACGCTCCAGCAGCCAAAGACGGCCCGCAGGATCGAAATCGGCTCCGACTGGCACAAATGGACCGCGTTGGGGGATGCGCGCGGCGATGTGCCACTTCTTATTTGCGTAGGCATAAAGCGGAAAGGGCTGGCCCGCAGCGGGCGCCTCCTCGGCGAGCGCATAAATCGTTCCGTCGGCGCCGATTGCCACAGCTTCGACACCCGAATTCTGGCCCAGTTGATTTGCGAACGGCAACCCGATCTTGCCGCTGGTTCTTCCCGTACCCAGATCGAGTTGCATGATACGGTGCCTGTGTTCGAACGACAGATATGCTGTTCCATCGGGCGCGATGGCCAGACCCTCCGCGTCGCTGGCCCTTTTACCCATACGCACTCCGGACGCATTGGTCAGCCTGTTCGAACTGCGAACACTGATACCTGACAACTGTCCGGTGGCCCGTTGCAGTGAAGCATCTACCAGATGACCACGATCACTGACCACGGTCATCCCGTTTCCCTGATCGGTGATCTCGATGCCCGACCATCCCCCGAACCATGGCGCATCAAGCTGCCAGCGCATCACGCCGTTCAGCCGCAACGAAGGCTCCGCGACAACATTTCCGCACAGGCAGATAAGCGCCAGGGTCAGCCGTATCAATTCGCCTCAAGCACTGGTTTGCACTGTATCGGCAGGTCAGACAGCACCAATTCGCGGCGCGGTGTTGGTTTTGCCGCGGGCGTTGTGGGTTGCGGTTTTGCCTTTGGCGGGCTGATGATGTTTGCCTGCCACTGGCGCGCATCGTCACAGCCGTCACCGGCAGGCGGTGGATTCTGGTTCACACATCCGTTTGCGCCGACAGGGCAGGCAAGCCGTACGTGGAAATGATAGTGATGCCCGTACCATGGCCGGATCTTACGCAGGTAGGCGCGGTCGCCCCGCTCGTCGTCACACATCTGGACCTTCGCTCCAGGAAACACAAAAATGCGGTCTGTGCGCGGATCTTTGGCCGCTGCTTTGATGATCTCATGATGCGCGCGCGTCCATGAGCCGTTCACATAAGCGCCACTCGCCCGGCGCATTGAGATCGACGAGATGTTCTCGCGCTGCGTCCGCGTCAGGCTCAAAGAAGTAGGCGGCAACATCCAGATATCCGTGTCCAGCCCGATCTGGTGGCTGCGGTGCCCTGTCAGCATCGGACCACCGCGCGGCTGGCTCAAATCGCCGACATACAGGCCGTTCCATCCGGGCTGCTGGGCTGCAAACTGGCTCAGCTTTGTGACCATGTCGATCAATTCAGGATGGCCCCAGTTTCTGTTGCGCGAAAGTCGCATCGCCTGCCATGTCGGGCCCGTCTCCGCCAGTTGCTCTGCACCGGCAAGGCACCCTTTTGCGTAGCTGCCGAAGGGAGACGGGTTTTGCATTGTGGCTGCGGACTTCGTCCCGAACAGCTTTTTTGCCTCTACATTGCCTAACGGACCCGCCAATTCACCGATTGTCGGCAGTTCGGCGGCTTCCTCTTTCGAGCCGCTGATATCCCGCGCGCCGCCACAACTGGCCACCAGAACCCCCAGTGCCGCAGCCGTCAGAAGTTTTTTGATATTCATTTGGAGAAATCCCCCTTTGGTTTCACCCAGATTAGCAGAACCAACCCTATGATGAACAGCCCCACGACGGGGCTGACGCCCAATCTCTGGCTGCCCGTGATCTGGCTTGTCAGCGCGATAAGGGCGGGGGCAAGGAAGGAAGTCGCTTTGCCCGACAGCGCATAGAGGCCGAATGCTTCGGTGATCCGCTCGGGGTTCGCCTGCCGGGTCATCATGTTGCGCGATGACGCCTGAAGCGATCCGCCCGCCGCGCCGATTATCGCACCCGCGATGAAAAAGGTGATATCAGCCGCGTTAGAGCCTTCGGCAATCGGAATGCCCATGATCGACGTTGGCGTGATCATCACCACGAGGACAGCGACACAGGTCAGCGTCACTACAGAGAACACGATCACCGGCATCGGCCCCACACGACGGTCAACCCTGCCCGAGATCCAGCACGCCACCGCACCGGCAATTGCCGCGATGATCCCGAAAATGCCGACCTGCGTGATCGACCAGCCCAGCACGCCAAGCGCATAGATTCCGCCAAAGGTATACATCCCGTTGAGCGCATCGCGGTAGAACATCGAAGAGCCGAGATAGGCCAGCAGCGAGGGATGGCGTGGCAAACCTTTTATGGTTGCGATCAGGTCGCGAACACTTTGTCCGACGAGAAGGGGTGGTGCACCGGTAAGTTTAGTATCACGGGTGTACACAAAGAAGGGGATCATAAATACCGCGAACCAGACTGCGACCAACGGGCCGACAATCCGGGTATCAGCGCTCGTCGCGGGATCAAGGCCGAACAAAGGGCTTAGACCGGCCATCGTGGTGCCGCTGGCCGTGGCCTGAAACAACGCCAGCATCAGCGCAAGCGCCAGCACACCACCCACATAACCAAATGCCCATCCAGAGCCTGACAGACGCCCCAACTCGGCGCGATCCTTGTCCAGTTCGGGTAGGTAGGAATTGGTGAAAATCGTAGCAAATTCCATCCCGATCAGGCCCATCCCGAAGAAAAACAGCGCCCAGATCACCGAAAAATCCTGCGGCGCCGTCCACCACAGAGCGCCGGAGCCTACGAAATACATCGCAGAGAACAGCCATATCCACGGCAGCTTGCGCCCCGAATTGTCGGCAATCGCTCCCAAGACGGGGGCAAGCACGGCAATCGAAATGCCTGCGATGGCCAGCCCCCAGCCCCAGTAAGCCTGCGCTTGCGCGCGCGCAGCCTCTCCCGCCATCCCTTCGGCCATCAGGTTGGACGACACAGTCGCGGTGAAATACGGCCCGAAAATAAAGGTCAACAAAAGCGTGTTGTAAGGTTGGCTCGCCCAGTCGAAAAAATACCAGCCCCAGATGCGTTTGCGCTGCGATACCACTGCCATTGAACCCCAACTCCCCGTTTGGCTCAACGTAGAGCAGGCCGCACCCGGCGGCGCAAGAATTGGTTTCCGGCTGGATCAGTCCTGCATCGGCGGCCAGGGGCGGCTTGCCTCGGCGCGGACCCAGTTTTCGATCCAGTCAGGCATCGCAGGGGAGGTCGCCTGCTGACCCAAAGCGGCAAGTATGCGTGGCGGTTTCACGATCCCGTTCTTGTCTGTTGCGGCAGCACGGTAGAGCACATGGCTCGCGCATTCGCCGTCCCGTTTCCACATGGACTGCTCAATATACATGAATTTATCGTCCCAGCAGACCGCGCGGCTGCGCACCTTGAACCTCTCGAACGCACGGATGCGACGGCGAAACCGCACGTGCGATCCGGCTATCGTCAAGCCCCACCGCTCACGCCGCAAAACGTCGACGAGTCCCGCACGCTGCGCCATCGCACTGCGGCCCAGATCGTAGAGTGTCAGCGCACGGCCATTGTTCAGTTCCAGAAATACGTCCAGATCATGGGGCCAGCAAATGTGATGCGAGACATGCTCTTCGGTCAGGGAGGTAAAGCGGGGCTGCCGACTGGCGAGGTAGACATCTTTGAACAGGCGGACAAACGGGAACATCAACGCACTCCTTACCCGCTTCCAATTTACCTTACGCGCGCCTGTGTCAACCATGAACCTCGCGGCACCCTTGTCCTTTTTATGCGCGACGCTTAACTGCACTGGATACGACTTTGAAAAGGACTGCCGCCCGTGACCTCACTCTTTATGATCCTGATGCTTTTGCTGAACATTCTTTGGTTCTTCATCATTGCCCATGTGGTAATTTCCTGGCTGATCAATTTTCAGGTACTCAACACGCGTCAGCCGCTGGTCGCGCAAATATGGTACGGCATAAATCGCCTGCTAGAGCCTATTTACGAGCCTATTCGCCGCGTTCTTCCGAACATGGGCGGTCTTGACCTGGCGCCGTTGGCCGTGCTGATCGGTGTGGCGGTCGCACGAATCGTGCTGACCAACAACGCCGCATTGTTTTATTAAAACATCCCTATTTCGGTTTGTGAAAACGGCGTGGCTGGCGCGACGAGCCCTTGCCCCCCTCGCGGCGATATGTGAATCTGACCGGGCTGCATTTCCCAATTTCAGGTTCCTGTCATGTCCGGCGCTGCCACGCTGTTAAAAGATGTCTTTGGCTTTGACGGTTTCCGTCCGGGACAAGAAGAAATCGTCGAGGCCGTGACCGCGGGCGAGAACGTGCTTGCGATCATGCCCACGGGTGGTGGGAAATCTTTGTGTTTTCAATTGCCTGCGCTAATGCGCGAGGGGGTCACGGTTGTGATTTCACCTCTCATAGCGCTGATGCGTGATCAGGTCCGTGCCCTACAGGAACTGGGCGTCGGGGCCGGTGCGCTGACCTCTGGCAACACGCCCGAGGAGACCGACGCTGTCTGGGAAGGGCTTGAGGCAGGCACGTTAAAGCTTCTCTATATGGCGCCCGAGAGACTGGCAGCGGGGTCCGTTATCGGGATGCTCAAGCGTGTCGGCGTGCGCATGATTGCCGTGGACGAGGCGCATTGCGTGAGCCAATGGGGCCATGATTTCCGCCCTGATTATCTGCGCATCGGCGAGCTTAAGCGCGCGTTGAACGTGCCGTTGGCGGCATTCACGGCCACCGCTGATACCGAGACGCAGGCCGAAATCGTGCAAAAGCTGTTTGACGGTGTCGCTCCGCGCGCCTTCCTGCGTGGTTTTGACCGTCCCAATATCCACCTGATGTTCGCCGCCAAGAACTCACCTCGCAACCAGATCCTCAACTTTGCCGCTGCACGGCGGGGGCAATCGGGGATCGTCTATTGCGGCACACGGGCCAAGACCGAAGGCATCGCCCGTGCGCTCAATGATGCGGGGCAAAACGCGATCCATTATCACGGCGGGATGGAGGCGGAAGATCGCCGCATTGCCGAGCGGCGTTTTCAGCAAGAGGACGGTCTGATTGTCGCTGCCACCGTCGCCTTTGGCATGGGCATCGACAAGCCGGACATCCGCTGGGTTGCGCACGCAGACCTGCCCAAAAGCATTGAGAGTTATTACCAGGAGATTGGTCGCGCGGGCCGCGATGGCGCGCCTGCCGAGACGCTGACGCTGTTCGGACCCGAAGACATCCGCCTGCGCCGCACCCAGATCGACGAAGGCCTCGCCCCACCGGAACGCCGCGCTGCTGACCATGGACGGCTTAACGCGTTGCTGGGTCTGGCGGAGGCGCTGGAGTGTCGGCGCAAAACGCTGCTTGGGTATTTTGACGAATCCGAAGTCACCTGCGGCAGTTGCGATCTATGCGATAACCCGGTTGATACCTTCGATGGTACAACGGCGGTGCGCAAGGCGCTTTCAGCCATGTTGCGCACGGAAGAATGGTTCGGTGCGGGGCATCTGATCGACATTCTGTTAGGGATCGAAACCGATAAGGTGAAACAGCGCGGGCATCAGTCCTTGCCGACCTATGGTGTTGGCACAGAATACACGAAACCCGAATGGCAGGCTGTGTTCCGGCAAATGATGGGCCGTGATCTGGTGCGTCCCGATCCTGCCCGTCACGGCGCACTGCGCATGACCGATGCCGCATTGCCGATACTGCGCGACGAGCAATCCATCACCTTGCGCCGCGACAGTATCAAGGCCGCAGGTGCCTCCCGCCGACCCGCCGTCAAGGAAATGGTCAGCGACGAAGATGCCCCGCTGCTGAGCGCGCTCAAGGCTAAGCGGCGCGGGCTGGCGGAGACGGCGCGCGTTCCGGCATACATCATTTTCACGGACCGGACCCTGATCGAGATGGCTGAAACACGGCCCGCGAATCTGGACCAAATGGCGGGCATCAGCGGGATCGGTGCAAAAAAACTCGAAAGCTACGGCGCTGCCTTTCTGGAAGTGATCAACGGCGAGGCGGCAATGATGCATCCACAGCGCCGCAAGCTGGCCGGACGCGGAGCCGGGGATATTTATGACCAACTTCTCGAGGTCCAGTCAGAACTGTCCCGCGGTGCGCTGGGAACGGACAGACCGCTGAGCTGTTCAGCGGCCCAGTTGGCCAAGGTCGCACTGCTGTGTGGTGCTGACGCCAGCGCGATAGAGCGGCTGCTGGGTGACAAGCGCGCCGAGCGTTTTGGCGCCGCATTTCTGGACGTTCTGCGGGCTGCGGACTAACTACACTGAAACCATTAGGAGGAGCGGAAATGCTTGTTGTGATTTCACCGGCGAAAAAGCTGGACTGGACCGAGCGCGATGTTTCGCCAAGCACGCCTGACTTTCTCGACGCTGCGGCGGAATTGGTAAGCGCCGCACGTGCCCTCAGCGTCAGCGACCTCAAATCGCTTATGTCACTGAGCGAGAATCTGGCGACTTTGAACCGAGACCGTTTCCAGACATATGAGGATGCGCCAGACCCGGACCAGACGCGCCCCGCCGCCCTTGCTTTTGCCGGAGATACCTATCAGGGGCTAGAGGCGAGCACCCTTGATGGCGACGAAATGGCATTCGCGCAGGATCACCTCCGCATTCTGTCAGGCCTCTATGGCATTCTCCGTCCGCTCGATGCGATCCAGCCTTACCGCCTTGAGATGGGCAGCAAACTCAAGACGCAGTGGGGCAAAAATCTGTACGATTACTGGGGTACGGATATTTCGGATGCGCTGAACGCGCAGGCACAGACGACGGGCAGCGATGTTCTGGTCAACTGCGCCAGTCAGGAGTATTTCGGTGCCGTTGATCGGAAGGCGCTGAAGCCGCGCGTGGTCACACCACAGTTCATGGAAGACAAAGGGGACGGTAAAGGCCCAAAAATCGTGAGCTTTTACGCAAAGAAAGCGCGCGGAGCCATGGCGCGTTTCGTGATGCAAAAGCGGATAAGCGAAGTCGAAGGCATTCTTGACTTTGACACCGGCGGCTATGCCTACATGCCTGATATGTCTCAGCCTGACGCGCCGGTATTTGTTCGCCCCTATCCTGCATCCTGAATCTCTGCTTCGCTCAAGGGCTCCGTGCCGTTGGGCTGTGCCAGCAGAATATGCTCTTCGATCACGGCGCGGCGCAGCGGCTTGGTCAGGTAATGATCCAGACCCGCCTTGAGGATCGACTTATCATCGTCGGGCAGGGCGTGGGCGGTCATGGCGACAACAGGCACATGGCCTCCTTCCCGTGCCTCGATCTCCCGAATCTGGCGGGTCGCCTGTTTACCGTCCATGCGGGGCATCGAAATATCCATAAAGATAAGATCAGGTTTGAAGCTTTGATAAAGTTCCACAGCTTCCTCGCCATTGGCCGCGAATTGCAGGGTGATGTTGAGCGACTTGACCATTTTGCTGAATACGAGCTGGTTGGTCCGGTTATCTTCAGCAGCCAGAACGCGCATTTTCCGCAATGGTGGCGCAGATGACGCATCCTTGATGGCAGGTGCGATTTTCTCCAATGCAGTGAACAACATACGTCGTGGCATCGGTCTTTGTAGCATCGCGGCAAAGCCTGCGGCACGGGGGTCGTCCCTGAGGCCGTTGAGGTTCGAGCTGAGAAGCAGCAAAGGTACCGTGCTGCCCTGCGCATCCAATCCGGCGGCGAGAGCAAGGGCATCGATATCGGGAAGTTTGTGATCCGTCACGATCAAATCAATTGTGTCATCAAGTGCCGCCAAGGCGGCAGCAGTGCTGTCAACACCGAGCGTCTGCAACTGCAATTGCGCCAACTGCCGCTCAAGAATCGCACGGTTCTCGATCATGTCATCAACAACCATCACACGCCGAATATCAGGGGCGAGTGAGGGGTACTCCATATCGATCGCGCCATTCGCCTCCATCTGCATCCGGAAACCAAAGCAAGAGCCGACACCTTCCTCAGATGTGACCCAGATTTCGCCGTTCATCAGTTCGACCAGACGTTTTGTAATGGCAAGACCAAGGCCAGTGCCGTCAAACTGGCGATTGCGTTCGTTCTCGACCTGATTGAACTCACCGAAAATATGGCCTGTCATATGCTTCGGGATACCGATGCCTGTATCCTCAACGGTGATGTGAACGGACACTGCGCCGGTCTCAGCATCCGCAATTCCGGTGACGCCGATCAGCACATGACCTTGGGTCGTGAATTTGATCGCATTCCCGATAAGGTTTGTCAGAACCTGTCTGATACGTCCGGCATCTCCGACCAGATCGGTCGGCAGAAACAAATCATAATCCAACAGAAGCCCGAGACCTTTGTCGTTGGCCATCGGCTTGAGCAGCATGATGACCTCCTGGCACGCCCGCTCCAGATCAAAGGGTGATTTGTTTAACTCAAGGCGGCCCGCCTCAATCTTGGAGTAATCCAGCACGTCGTTGATGATGACCAAAAGCGCCTCGCCGGAGTTCTTGATGGTTTGTACAAAAAGGCGCTGTTCCTCATCGAGTACCGTATCGTCAAGCAGATCCGCCATACCCACGACACCGTTCATTGGTGTGCGGATTTCATGGCTCATATTGGCGAGGAAAGCAGATTTTGCGCGGTTGGCTGCCTCGGCCTGCTCTCGCGCAGCGTCAAGTTCGCGCTCGTACTGGACGGTCGCCGTGATATCGAGACCGAGCGATACAACATCGCCCGCCGGGCTTCGCTGGTCTATCATCTTGATGTAATTACCATTCCACAGCTGGATGACTTCCGGTTCGGGATTGCGGCCCTGAAACCGGATCATCATCCGTTGCCGCCAGGCGGTCGGCTCCAACCCTCCTAGGTCAACGATTCCCTCGTCCGTGAGTGCCTGGAGGATCGTCACGAAATTGACCCCCGGCCGGATCACTTCAAGACCGTCGAACACGGCCAGATACGCTTGATTCGCCATAATCAGCCGGTTGTCGCCGTCAAAGAAAGCGAAGCCGTCCTTGATTGTCTCGATCGAATGCCACAACCGCCGCTCGACCACGGCGATCTTTTCATGCGCGGCATTGAGGTCTGATTTGACCTTGCGGTTCTCGGCACCCATGCTCTCTACCAATGCGCGCGTGTCGACGATTTCATCGCTCAGCTCACGCGCGTGGCGGCCCAGTTTGCGGTTTGCAGCAAACAGTTCGGCCTTTTTCAGCTCAAGCATGCGCTCGGCAGCTAACCTGCCCCGCCGCTCTTCCGTGAGTTTTTGCTGTAGACTCATCGGTCCCTCTTTACCGCCTGCCCACATCTTGTGCGCCAAGGGCAGTAAATACCGCCTTAATGCCTCTCCTTATCAGCGGGAAAGCGGCTGGACTAATCGCGGGGTCGGTGACACAGGTCGCGCCATGACGCTTGCCCTCTCTGTTCTTCCACTGCTGCTGATAATCGCTTCGGGCTACGCTCTTGCGAAATCTGCCATTATTCCGCGCAGTGGTTGGGCCGCCATCGAAACGCTCTCGTTTCGAGGTCTCATACCGGCAACGTTGATTCTGGCGATTGCACGATCGGATTTGTCCGTTGAACGTTTTGGTGGCTTCGGTCTGGCGCTGGTGGGGACGCTCGCCGTGCTGACAGGTCTGGCCCTAGCACTGCGATTATTGCCGCACCGGATGCTTGGCAATCCGTCCTTCACCTCCATGTTCCAGAGCAGTGTGCGCTGGAACGCCTTTGTCGCGCTTGCGGCGGCCGAACAGTTTCTAAGCGGTGGCATCGCACTCCTCGCTGTGGCGATTGCTGTTCTCATCCCGCTGATCAACGTCACGTGCATCGTCGTTCTTGCAGCCTTTGGTCCGTCGAAGGCGAGCGTCGGAAAGGTTCTGAGTACTCTGTCGCGCAACCCGTTGGTCCAGGCCTGTGTCATCGGGCTTACGCTCAATTTCAGCGGACTCTCCCTGCCACTCCCAGTGGCAGAGGCACTGGATATGATTGGTCGGGGTGCGCTGGGCGTCGGTCTGATGGCCGTCGGCGCGGGCATCAGCCTGCGCAGGCTGGCGCGACTTGATTGGCGTGTGGGCTTTGGAGTGCTGATGCGGCCGGTTATCGCTTCAAGCATTTTCGTAGCGTTCGGCACGCTCATCGGTTTGCCCGGTATCCAGATTTTTGCAGGCGTTCTGGTGTTCGCGGCCCCTGCTGCGTCGAATGGCTATATAGTGGCCAAACAGATGGGGGGCGATGCTGACCTCTATGCCGACATTATGACATGGCAGGTCGTTCTGTCGCTGCTGGCGCTGCCGCTCTGGGCGCAGGCGCTGCTCTAGCGGCGGCCCTCACGCAGCCACGCCGCCGTGATCAATCCCGCACTCAACAGCAGAACAAGCCACGCGGGCAGAATCGGCGTCTGGCGTACGTCGCGCGTCTCATAGGCTGCGCGTGGCGTAAGACCGATCCAACCCCGTCCCGCTGCTGGACGGCCCGCACGAACCTCTCGGATACTGGGCAGACCATCTTCAAGGCGTACCTCACCGCCGCGCATTGCAGCCATAACAGGCTCTAACACGGACGAATCGGCAATCGTTTCAACAAATTCGCGGGGCGCTGCGGGGCCTAGGCCGATGACGCTTATCTGCTCACCGTTTTCAAGACGGTAAAGCCCGATCTCTGGTCCGGTGAACGTCGCCTCAAAGCGGCCGGGCCCAGATGGCTCCAACGGCATTTCCGTTTCGGTACCATCGGGACCGGTGATCGTCAGCGCCGGGACGTCCTCGCTCAGGGTGCGTCGCTCGATACGCATGGTCTGGCCTTCGGCAGTGGCTGTCAGCGCTTCTTCTTCCAGCTCAGGCTCACCCATCATCCAGTGCGCGAGACGGCGCAGCAACTCCAACTGCGGCCCGCCCCCTTCATAGCCCCGGTTCCACAGCCACGCGTGGTCAGAAGCCAGCAGCGCAACACGCCCTTCTTCGACGCGGTCAAGGATAAGCAGAGGGCGGTCTTCCACCCCGGTCATCACGACATTGCCGGATGTCGCGGCCACATCGACCTGGCGCAACCAGCGGCCCCAGTCGCCGTTCTGCGGCAATCCGGCGGTCACCGGATGGCGATCACCGATCTCCGTGACCAGCGGCAGGTAAGGTTCATCGATCACGCGCGCGGTGGGAGTGGCGGGCAAGACACTGCCCAGCGGCGTGCGGAACAGACTGTCGGCGCTGGCAAAATCAGGGCCTGCCGACACCAGAACAGCGCCGCCGGTGCGCACATAATTCGCGATATTCTCAAGGTAGAGAGAGGGCAGAATACCGCGCCGTTTATATCTGTCAAAGATGATCAGATCGAAATCATCTATCTTCTCCATGAACAACTCGCGCGTCGGAAAGGCGATCAGCGACAGTTCAGATACCGGCACGCCATCCTGCTTTTCTGGTGGGCGCAGAATGGTAAAATGGACCAGATCGACCGAGCTGTCGGATTTCAGCAGATTGCGCCACGTGCGCCCGCCTGCATGGGGCTCCCCGCTGACCAGCAGCACACGCAGCCGGTCGCGCACACCGTTGATCTGGATGACGGCGGCGTTGTTGCGGTCCGTCAGCTCCCCTTCGGCGTCCGGCAGGGAAAAGCGGATCACATTGCGTCCGCCGTGGGGGAGGGTCACGGGCAATTCCAAATCCTCGCCGATCGGCACGCGAAACCGCTGTGCCTCTTCTCCGTCGATTGAAATGTCCAACTCGGAAATGCCGTCGCTGACAGGGGCGGCGCCCAGATCGTCAATGCGCAGGGTCAGCGTCACCGGCTCTCCGATAATTGCAAAAGCAGGCGCGCCAATCACGCTCAGGCGACGGTCCCAATCGGTCTCCTCGCCGCTGAGCAACACGTGGAATGGCGCGGGCAAGTCGACGGGTAAGTCGGCGTCATGCACGCGCCCGTCCGTCAGCGCGATCACCCCTGCGACCCGTGCGCGTGGCTCCTCGGCCAAAGCCTCGGATAGGGCAGTCATCATTTGGGTGCCGCTGTCGCTTGGCCCGTCCGGCACGGTGATCCGCCGCAGTTCGGTATTCGGGCGCCCCTCGATTTGCGCGGCAAGGCGGTCCGCAGCATCAGTCGTTTGCACCGCACGGTCGCCAAGGCGCTGGCTGGCACTTTCGTCTTCCAGCATGAGAACGATATCGCTCAGCGGCGCGCGGTCTTCCTGCTGGAACGACGGACCTGCAAGGGCTGCGAGCACCACAAGTCCCGCCAGACCCCGCAAAGGCCAACCGCGCAAGCCGCGCACCAACGCCAGCACGACGCCGATCACGGCAATCACAGCAACCATGACCAGCAGGGGCCAAGGAACAAGGGGGTCGAATACGATACTGGATGTCATTGGCCCAACCTGTCCAAAAGCGCAGGCACATGGACCTGATCCGATTTATAATTCCCGGTGAGGACGTGCATCACCAGATTGATGCCAAAGCGGTAGGCGATCTCGCGCTGCCGCTCACCGCTGAACCCGCGTCCCACGGGCAGCAAAGGCGCGCCACCGGCATTGACGGCCCACGCCGCCGCCCAGTCATTGCCGCCGATCACAACGGGTGTAACGCCATCATTCAGGTCGTGAAACGGCATCCCCTCGATCTGCTCCGCATTAGGGTCCGCTGCCTCTACCCAGACATCGCGGCTGTTGTGACGACCTGGGAAATCTTGCAACAAATAGAAAGTGCGGGTTATGACATGATCTGCGGGAAGCGGCTCTAACCCGGGGATATCGAGCGGTGCCGCAAGCTCTTGCAACTTGCGGCCATTGGGGCTGGACGCGCCAAAGCTCGCGACGTTTGCATCCCGCGTGTCAAACAGGATCATCCCGCCGGAACGCAGATAATCGTTCAATTTGGCGTAGGCATCGCCGGAGGGGGTCGGTTGACTTGGGGTGATCGGCCAGTAGAGGATAGGGAAAAAGGCCAGCTCGTCGGTTTCAAGGTCCACACCGAGCGGTGGTGACGGCTCGACCGAGGTGCGGAAAAACAGCGTATCGCCAAGGCCGGTGAGACCCGCGTAAGCGACCTCGTCCACATCCGTGTCTCCGGTGATGATGTGACCCAATGTCAGCTCGGACGTTGCGGACAGTGCAAAGGCTTCCTCGGCGGTTTGAGCATCTGACGGAGCGCCAAACATCACAAGCGCGCCAATCGCAGCGGCGGTCGCGTTGCTGCGGCGCAACAGACGCCCCGACAGCGCCAGTGACACCACGACATCGGCGAGCAACAGCAGGATCGCAAAGCTCAGAAGCCATCCGGCCAAGGGCTGCTCAGGCGCCACAGCGAGGCCCCGCACCGGAACGCTTGCAGGCCAAGTCATCGTCGCAAGCGTGGCATCGGCGGTCAGCACATTACGTGCCAACGTGCGATCATCTGACGTATAAATCCCAGGAGGCAACAGGGGTCCCGTGGGATCCTGCACCAACGCTGGGCCGTCTATCCCGGGCAACGCTCCCGCATCGGACAACGTACCAAAGCCGTCCAGCACGCGGCGCGGGATCCATGTGGTTCCCTCCAGCGCTGCGACACTTGCGCTTGCGGCGGAGGAGGAAACGGCCAGCCGCTCCATCATCTCGACGAAGAGGCCAGACAGCGGCAGCGTGGACCATTCCGCTGTTGCAGTGACGTGGAACAGCACGATCTGCCCTTGTCCGACCGATTTGCGGGTCACCAGCGGCGTGCCGTCGTTGAGCGAGGCGATCACTCGTTCCGCCAGCGTTGGATCAGGCTGGGCCATCACCTGCGCGCTTACCGTGACATCATCTGGCACCGCCAGCCCGAAAAAGGGCGAACCGTTAGAGAAAGGCGACAGCGCTTTTGGCTCGCCCCAGCTCATCGCGCCACCGACGCTTCGACCGCCGGCGCGCAGGCGCACAGGCATCAGCGGGTCCTCGTCGATGCGGGAGATGTCACTGGCTGCAATGCGCGGTCCGGCGAAGCGCACCAGCATCCCGCCGCTCTCGATCCATTCCGTCAGCGGCGCAGCTTCCGCCTCCGACAGGGTCGCGACATCCGCCAACACGATGACGTCGGGATTGGCGGGCAGGACATCGCCAAGGCTGCCGTCGATCAGATCAGCGGTGGGCGCAAGGGCCTGCTCGATATAATGCAGCGGCGACAGCAGCTCCAACCCTTCACGGCTTTCGCGGGCGGAAATCAGGGCGACTTCCCGGCGGCGCAAACCATCGTCGCTGAGCGTGCTGGCCCCGGCGGAGCGCTGACCCACAATATTAAACCGCGTGATGCGCGCGCGCAATTCAGACGGCAGCACGATGGCGGTCTGTGCTTCGGTAGCGCCCTGATCGAAGGTGGCGGTGGCGGTGGCAAGGATACGTCTGTTACCGGCAGGATCGCGGCCCTGCGCCTGAATGGTGATCTCGCGCTCCTCTCCTGCGGCTGCGCGCAGCACGCGCAATTGTACCGCTCCGTCTTCATAGGTGGCGGGCAGGATCGCCAGAACGTTGGCGGCGGTCTGATATGCCTCTACGGTGCCGCGCTGTTGCAGTACTTCCAGCAGGTCATCGCGACCTTCATAAGCTAGTGTATCGCTGAACCAAAGGGTATCGAACGCGCCCAGATCGGCAACAGCGGCCTGCGCCCGGTCCAGCATCGCGGCGCTTGGTTGCCATGGTGCAGGGCTCAGACCGGCAAGCCTGCTTCGCCAGACATCAGCGGCCTGAAAAACGGGCGTATCGGGCTGTGTCAGGGTCAGGAAACCCACCGTGCGACCAAGGCGGCTGGCACGGATCAACTGTGCCTCGATTGCCTCTTGCTGCTGGGGCCAGCGGGTTGCCCCGGCCCATGAGCCATCGAGTACAAACAGGATCGGGCCATCGCCCTCCGCCTGCTCGACCTCGGGATTCAGCACTGGACCGGCCAGACCGATGATGATGGCGGCCACGGCAAGCATCCGCAGAAGCAACAACCACCAAGGTGTGCGATCCGAAACCGTCTCGTCGTCTTTGAGACCGAGCAGCAGTGCCACACCGGGAAAGCGCCGCCTGATCGGGGCGGGCGGCACGGCGCGCAGCAGCAGCCACAGGATCGGCAGCGCGCCGAGCGCCAGCAGCAGCCAAGGAGCGGTAAATCCGATGCCACCAAGTACCATCATGCCGCTACCCCCCGCGCGTCAAGCGCTCCGTAAAGCCACAGCAAACCTGCCTGCGCCGTCGTGTTCGTGTGATGCACGCCGTAACGCCAACCCGTCAGCGCACAGAGCGATTGCAGCTCTGCCTTGCGCTCCGCCAGCCGCGCCAGATATCGGTCCTTGAGATCATTTGCCTTGAGCGTCTCGTGACTGAGCGTGCCGCCCATGGATTGAAAGATCGTGCGACCGGTGAAGGGAAACGCCTCCTCCGACGGATCAAGTACGTGACACAGAACACCGCGCACCCCGCGATCGGCGGCTTTGGTGAGGGCGGTGCGCACGCCATCAATGTCGCCCATGAAATCAGAGATAAACACCGCGCGGGCATGCGGGATCATGGCGCGATGCTCCGGCGGGGCATAGTCGGCGGCATCATCACGGCAAAACATCTGCGCCAGCGACAGGATCTGCGGACGTCCCGAGCGCGGCGGCAACTCGGTGCCGGTCAGGCCCACGCGCTCCCCCCCGCGGTTAAGAAGAATTGCTACGGCCAGCGCAAACAGTCGCGCCCGCTCGATCTTTTGTGGCAGTTTGTCCGATGAAGTGAACCGCATCGACGCCCCCTGATCCACCCACAGCATGACCGATTGCGCAATTTGCCACTCCCGCTCGCGCACGAACTCCGTGTCGCCCATGGCGGACCGGCGGTAGTCAATCGCGCGGCGGCTGTCGCCCAACTGTGCCGGGCGGTATTGCCAGAAATCATCCCCCGTTCCCGCCCGCCTGCGACCATGCGCGCCCAACAGCACGGCACCGGCCAAATGCTCCGCCCGCGCCAGAAGCGCGGGAAAAGCAACCGCTTCGGTCTCGGACGCAGCGCGCAGGGCAAGGGGATCATTCATGCAACGGCGGCTTTTGGTGTAGCAAGTGCCGCCGCTGTTTCGTCGATCAACGCAGTCAGGCTGTCGCCGCGCGCACGGGCAGCGAAATTGAGCGCCATGCGGTGCACCAGCACGGGGCGCGCCATATCAATTACATCCTCGGCGGAGGGAGCAAGACGCCCTTGCAGCAGAGCGCGCGCACGTACCGCCAACATCAGCGCCTGTGCAGCACGCGGCCCGGGGCCCCATGCGACGGTTTCCTTGACGCGTTTGCTCGCGCCTTCCTCGTCGGGGCGAAAAGCACGCACCAGATCAAGGATCATCTCAACGACCGATTCCCCCACCGGCATCCGCCGCAACAGGCGCTGGGCATCCAGAAGCTCGCCCGAGGTGAACACCTCGACTGAATCCGCCTCAACCTCACCTGTCGTGGCAATCAGGATATCACGCTCTGTCGCGCGGTCAGGATAGCCGATATCGATCTGCACCAGAAACCGGTCAAGCTGAGCCTCCGGCAGCGGATATGTGCCCTCTTGCTCAATCGGGTTTTGCGTGGCGAGTACGTGGAACGGTTTACCCAAGGGGCGGCTTTTGCCTGCAACGGTGACGGTTTTTTCCTGCATCGCCTGCAAAAGCGCCGACTGCGTGCGTGGGCTGGCGCGGTTGATCTCGTCCGCCATCAGCAACTGACAAAATACCGGACCTTCGATAAAGCGGAAACTGCGCGCGCCGCTATCATCGGTGTCCAGCACTTCGGAGCCGAGAATATCGGCGGGCATCAGATCGGGCGTGAACTGCACCCGCTTGCCATCCATGCCCATCACGGTGCTAAGGGTCTCGACCAGACGCGTCTTTCCCAAGCCCGGCAGACCCACCAACAGGCCATGCCCTCCACACAGGAGCGCAGTCAGCGTTAACTCGACTACGCGGTCCTGCCCGATGAAACGCGCGGTGATGGATTTGCGCGCTTCACCCAGTTTTTCGCCCAAGGCTTCGATCTGTTCGACCATGTCTTCCATGGCTTGTGTATCCGCTTGGGTCATGACTTCTCCGCTGTGAAGGTTATATGGCTATGATGTAAGTGTATCTCGATAAGAGGGAATGGCAAAAGCAATGAGCGGACAAAAAACTGTGACCCCATCGGCGGAAAGCCTCGCAGCCTCCATAAAAGCAACAAAAACACGCGGTTTGCCGCCGGTGGAAAAGTGGAACCCACCATTTTGCGGCGATATTGATATGGAAATTCGCCGTGACGGGACGTGGTTTTACGAGGGTACGCCCATCGGGCGGCCCGGCCTGGTAAAACTCTTCGCGTCGATTCTGATCCGCGAGGAGGACGACTATTTCCTCGTCACGCCCGTGGAAAAAGTGGGTATCCGCGTGCAGGATGCGCCATTTATCGCGGTCGATTTCGAAGTATCTGGGGAAGGGCGCGACCAGCGTCTGACCTTTACGACAAATCTTGAGGATATTACCGTCGCCGGCCCCGATGTGCCGATGCGGTTCGTGCGTGATCCCGAAACCGGAGAGCCGTCGCCTTACGTTCGGGTCCGCCGCAATCTCGAAGCGCTGATTGACCGCAAAAGCTTTTACCGGCTAGTGGAATTGGGCGTGCATCACGACGATTGGTTTGGTGTCTGGTCGGATGGCGCGTTTTTTGGCATCATTCCCTCGGCGGAGTTGCCGCCCGAGGAGTGATCATGAAAGCCGCCGCCAATCTGAGCCATCTGTGGCCCGAGCTTCCCTACCTCGATCGTTTCGACGCCGCCGCTGCGGCGGGGTTCACCGGCGTCGAAGTTTTGTTCCCGTATGAGACCCCTGCAAAAGAGACCGAGCGCGCGCTGCTGCGCGGTGGTCTGGAGTTGGTTCTGATCAACGCGCCACCGCCCAATTACACGGGCGGCGAACGTGGCTTCGCTGCGGTGCAAGGCGGCGAGACGCGGTTTGCTTACGACATGCGCCGCGCAGGCCGCTGTGCACAGGCGCTGCGCGTGCCAATGATTCATGTGATGTCGGGCGTGGCCAAGGGGGATGCGGCAAAGGTCACGATGGTTGAAAACCTCAAGACAGCTTGCGCGGCGGCGCATGATGGTCTGATCCTCACGGTGGAGCCGCTGTGCCCGCAGGCGCAACCGGATTATTTCCTGAACGATTATGGCCTGGCCGCAGAGATCATCTCGATGGTCGACGCCCCGAACCTGCGCCTGCAATTTGACAGCTATCACGCACAGATGCTTCACGGCGACGCGGTCGCAGTGTTCAAGCAGTACCGGGACCTGATCGTGCACGTGCAAATCGGCGATACGCCAAACCGCAGCGCACCGGGCAATGGCGATGTCGATTTTCCCGTACTGTTCGAGACCATGCGCGATACAGCGTACCAGGGCTGGATCAGCGCAGAGTACACCCCCAGTCCGTCAACAGAGGCGACATTGGGCTGGATGAAGCAGCTGTAATTCAAAGCAGTGCGGTTGCAATGTGGCTTGCGCTCCAGCAGCCTCGGGCGTGCGGCCAGTCGTGCGATTTGTTGACAAGTCCGATGGCGCAGATAACGCTGAAAGCTTCATCAGGAGGAGGATATGACAATGACACAGACAGTCAAAGTACCGCATCTCGGGGGCTCGGAGATCGGTTACCGCATGACGCAGCCCTATGATGCCTCGAAGCCGACCTTGGTAATGGTCAACTCGTTCAGCACTTCGGCGGACCTTTATACCCCTCAGTTCGAAGATGAGACGCTGAGCGGAATGGCGAACCTGCTGGCGATCGAGCTGTTCGGCCACGGCGATACCCGCAGTCCGTCCGAGCAGTTCACCTATTGGGACACTGCCATCGCGAACTTTCAGGTAATGGATGCGCTGGGGGTTGGAGATGCATTTGTGCTGGGCACTTCGCAGGGTGGATGGGTCGCGGCGCGCATGGCCATGATGCAGCCGGACAGGATCAAAGGCATCATGCCGTTGGGCACTTCGATGGACTACGAGAGCCAGCGCTCGCACGAGATGGGGTGCTGGAACGGAGACGAGGTCTGCTCACCGGTGATCGCGCAACTGTCAGAACCTGTCGGGGACGATTGGACGGTGGACGGTGATTTCACCGACTTCATCCTGTCCGCCGGCATCGGCGGTCCCGCATCCGAAGAGCAGCGGCAACATTGGCACAAAGTCCATCGGCAGAACTATTCCGGCGATGCGGGGCGCAGGCGGTTGCTGATGTGTGCCGTAAACCTGCGCGACCGCGACGGTCTGCATGGTCGTCTACCTTTTGTGACCTGTCCGGTCTTGTGGATGCACGGCACGTCCGATCAGGTCTATTCGGTTGCCAACGCGCAGCACGAGATCAAGCTGTTCACGAACGCTCGCGACGCGAAAGTGCAGGTCGTGGAGGGCGGGCAGCACTTCCTGTCGGCCTCCCATCCCGACGTAGTCAGCGCGGCTGCGGCTGAGTTCATCGGAACCTGGGCCTGAAAGACAGTGCGTCGGCGGGGGCTTCCCGGCCGACGCTATTTTGAGGGTACGCTGCCCTGCTTTAGTGCGCCTGCGCCCAATTCGCCCCCACGCCTGCATCCACGCTCAGCTTCACGTCCAGTTTCACCACCGGATCGGAGGCGTTCTCCATCACGTCGCGTGCGGCTTTGATCAGATCATCTTCCGCGCCCTTCTTGACCTCGAACAGCAGTTCGTCATGGACCTGCAACAGCATCTTGGCGGGCATACCCTCGATCGCGGCGGGCATGCGGATCATCGCGCGGCGGATCACATCGGCGGCAGTGCCCTGAATTGGCGCGTTGATCGCGGCGCGGGCGGCAAACCCGGCGCGCGGCCCTTTGGAAGCAATCTCCGGCGTGTGGATCTTGCGGCCGAACAGCGTCTGGACATAGCCGTGCTCTTTGGCAAAGGCTTTGGTGTCGTCCATATAGGTGCGAATTCCGGGAAACCGCTCAAAATAGCGGTCGATGAAGCCCTGCGCCTCGGCGCGCGGAATCCGCAGGTTACGCGCAAGGCCAAAGCCGGAAATGCCGTAGATCACACCAAAGTTGATCGCCTTGGCCTGACGGCGGATATCCGGCGTCATTTCGTCCAGCGGCACGTTGAACATCTCGCTTGCCGTCATTGCGTGGATGTCGAGGCCGTCGGCAAAGGCCTGTTTGAGCGCGGGCAGATCGGCGATATGCGCCAGCAGGCGGAGCTCGATCTGGGAGTAATCAAGCGCCACCAGAACTTTGCCCTCTGGTGCCACAAACGCTTCGCGGATACGGCGCCCTTCCTCGCTGCGGATCGGGATGTTTTGCAGGTTTGGATCGGTCGAGGACAACCGGCCCGTTGACGCCCCTGTGATGGAATAGGACGTGTGCACACGGCCCGTATCGGGATTGATATGGGTTTGCAGCGCATCGGTATAGGTCGATTTCAGCTTGCTCAGCTGCCGCCAGTCGAGCACGCGTGCTGGCAATTCATGTTCTGTCGCGAGATCTTCAAGCACGTCGACGCCGGTAGCATAGGCACCCGTCTTGCCCTTTTTGCCACCCTCAAGGGCCATTTCATCAAACAGGATCTCTCCGAGCTGTTTCGGGGAGCCCACGTTGAACTTGCGCCCGGCCAGCGCATAGATTTCGTCCTCCAGCCCCGCCATTTTCTGCGAAAAGGCGTTCGACATCCGGCTAAGCGTATCGCGGTCGACCTGTACGCCGTGCCGCTCCATCTGCGCCAGCACCGGCACCAATGGCCGCTCCAGCGTCTCGTAGACGCGGGTGACTTGCGCGCGGTGCAGCATCGGTTTGAACTGCTGCCACAGACGCAACGTGATGTCGGCGTCCTCCGCCGCATAAGGCACAGCATCTTCCAGCGGCACCTTGTCGAAGGTAATCATGGACTTGCCGGAACCCAGCAGCGGCTTGATCGGGACGGGCGTGTGGTTCAGATACCGCTCGCTCAGCGTGTCCATACCGTGACCGTGCAGGCCCGCATGCATGGCATAGCTCATCAGCATCGTATCGTCGAAAGGGGCGACGGTTATGCCCAGCTGGGCAAAGATCTTGGCATCGTATTTCATGTTTTGCCCGATCTTGAGGATTGCGGGATCTTCCAGCATGGGGGTCAGCATCTGCAATGCCTCCTCCAGCCCCATCTGTCCTCCGGCCAGATCATCGGAGCCGAACAGATCGTCGCCGCGATTTGCCTTGTGTATGAGCGGAATATAACAAGCCTCGCCCGCGTCGACACACAGACTGATGCCCACCAGATCGGCGACCATATCGTCCAGGCCGGTCGTCTCCGTGTCCACGGCGACATAGCCACGCGCATAGATCCGGTCGATCCATTTTTGCAACGTCTGTGCGTCGCCGACCATCGTGTAGGTCGCCTCGTCAAACGGGATGACCTCGATCTGTGGCGCATCCTCACTGGGGGCGGGCTCGGGGATCGCGGGGGCCTCGACCTTCAGCGTATCGGCGATCCGCTTGGTCAGGGTGCGGAACTCCATTTCCGTCAGAAACTTGAGCAGCTTCTCGGGATCAGGCTCGCGCACTTCGAGGTCGTCCAGCGTGAAATCCAGCGGGGTTTTGTCGTCCAGCTGTACCAGACGGCGCGACAGACGGATCTGGTCGGCATGATCGATCAGGGTCTGGCGGCGCTTGGGCTGTTTGATCTCTTCGGCGCGCTCCAGCAGCGTGTCGAGATCGCCGTATTCGTTGATCAGCAGCGCGGCAGTCTTGATGCCGATGCCAGGCGCGCCGGGCACGTTGTCGACACTGTCGCCCGCCAGCGCCTGCACATCCACCACACGCTCGGGATACACCCCGAATTTCGCGTGAACGCCATCGCGGTCCACTGTGGTGTTCTTCATGGCGTCGTGCATTTCGACTCCGCCGCCGACCAGTTGCATCAGATCCTTGTCGGAGCTGATGATGGTACAGCGCCCGCCCGCCTCGCGCGCCTGAACGGCCAGCGTCGCGATGATGTCGTCAGCCTCAAAGCCTTCCTTCTCCTCGCAGGCGATGTTGAAGGCGATTGTAGCGTCACGCGTTAGCGGGATTTGCGGGCGCAGATCTTCGGGCATCGCCTCGCGGTTGGCTTTGTACTGGTCGTACATCTCGTTGCGGAAGGTGTGAGAGCCTTTGTCAAAGATCACGGCAACGTGGGTCACATCCCCGCCGTGGTTCCCTTCGACATAGCGTTGCAGCATGTTGCAAAAGCCCGACACCGCCCCGATGGGCAGCCCGTCGGATTTACGCGTCAGCGGCGGCAGCGCGTGATAGGCGCGGAAAATAAACGCAGAACCGTCGATCAGATGAAGGTGGTGACCTTTGCCAAATGCCATGTGCGGTGCTCCCTGCGCTGCGGTGAGCATCCTTTTGCCACGGCGCGGGCGGGATCAAAAGAGGCGATAGCGCGCCTGCGTCAGACTTTGCCTTCGAAATCCTCGTGGATGAACCTGCAATCACAATATCCACATTCGACCCAACCTTTGTCGGTAGGGATTTGCAGCCAGACGCGGGGGTGGCCCAACGCGCCCTCCGCGCCGTCGCACGACACGCGGTAGGTGTTGACGATGCGGGTTTCGGGTGCGCTCATTGTCATGTCTGGCCCTTTTAACATGGGGGAAGGTTGGCGTTGTTATGACCAATGCGCGCCGCGCGGGCAAGGGGCAGGCCGCGTGGATTGCCTCGCAAAATGCTCATGCGGCCGCTGTAACGGACGAGGATCTGCAATATTCCACCGACACGGCGCGATTGGGGGATAAAACGGTTCACGTCCCGCCGCAGGCTGGCTACAAGACAGCAAGATTTCCGCAGTGAATATAGCGAGACCACCCATGCCAATCCCCAAGCCAGTCGTTTTGTGCATCCTTGATGGCTGGGGCATCGGTGACACACCAAAAGGCAATGCGCCGCTTTTGGCAAAAACACCTCATATGGATCGCCTCATGGCGACCTGCCCCAACGCCACACTGACCACCTTCGGGCCTGATGTGGGGCTGCCGCGCGGGCAGATGGGTAACTCCGAGGTAGGGCATACCAACATCGGCGCGGGCCGCGTTGTGGCGATGGATCTGGGTCAGATTGATCTCGCGATCGAGCAGGGTGTTTTTGCCGTGCACCCGCCTATGCTGGCCTTCATCGCCGCGCTCAAAGCTACGGGCGGCACTGCGCATCTGATGGGCCTTGTCTCGACGGGTGGCGTCCATGCGCATCTGTCCCATATGATCGCAGCGGTCGAGGCGATCACGCAGGCGGGTGTGCCGGTGGTGATCCACGCCCTGTCCGATGGCCGCGATGTAGCGCCGCAATCGGTGCTGGCCGATCTCGACGCGCTGACCGCAGCCCTGCCGGATACGGCGCGCATCGTGACGCTGACGGGACGCTATTACGCTATGGACCGTGACCACCGGTGGGAGCGGGTGGCGCAAGCGCATGCCGCCATTGCCCAAGGGCGGGGTGTGGCGGCGAAGACGGCACAGGAGGCGGTGCAGGCGTCTTATGACGCAGGCATTACCGATGAGTTTATCAATCCTTGCGTGATCGGCGACTTTGCTGGTGTCAGCGATGGCGACGGTTTCTTCTGCCTCAACTTCCGTGCCGACCGCGCGCGCGAGATCATGGAGGCGCTTTCCGCGCCCGATTTCGATAGCTTTGACCGTGGCCCGCGCCCCGATTGGGCCGCCGTCATGGGCATGGCCGAATATTCATCGGCGCACAGCATCTACATGAGCACGATGTATCCCAAACCCGAGATCGTGAACACACTGGGCGCCTGGGTGGCGGGCAAGGGGCTGCGCCAATTTCGCCTCGCCGAGACCGAAAAGTATCCGCATGTTACCTTCTTTCTCAATGGCGGCGCAGAGGCACCCGAGAAGGGCGAAGACCGCTTCATGCCGCTCTCGCCCAAGGTCGCGACCTATGATCTGCAACCCGAGATGTCGGCGGAACAGGTGACCGGCCAACTCGTCCGCGCGATTGAGGCGCGGTATGATCTGATTGTCGTCAATTATGCGAATCCCGATATGGTCGGCCATACCGGCGATCTGGAGGCCGCGATTGCCGCCTGCGAAGCGGTTGATGACGGCATCGGGCAGGCGCTGGAAGCACTGGAGAAGGTGGGTGGCGCGATGATCGTGACGGCGGACCATGGAAATTGCGAAATGATGATAGACCCTGAAACGGGTGGTCCTCACACTGCCCACACCCTCAATCCCGTGCCGGTGATTGTGACGGGTGCCCCGCAGGGTGCAACGCTACGCAACGGGCGTCTGGCGGATCTGGCGCCCACGGTGCTGGCCCTCATGGGGCAGGACACGCCGCCTGAGGTGACCGGGGAAAGCTTGCTCACATGATTCTGCGCGCTGCCCTGTTTGCAATTGCTCTGGCCACCTCAGCTGCCGCCCAAGGCGATGCATCGGCGCAGGCCCGCGCGGCTGTCGGGATGCTGGAAGCTGCGACCGCGCAACTAGACGAGGCCGACGGGGCGCGGGACCGCGTGCGCGCGTTGACCGAAACGATACAAGCCTTCGAGACCGGTCTGGCCGCAATGCGCACCGGCCTGCGGCAGGCGGCGATCCGCGAGGCACAGCTGAGCGCGCGACTGGCTGCGCGTGATGGTGAAGTGGGGCAACTTCTGGCGGTATTGCAGAGCATCGGCACCAGCAATCCGACGATCCTGCTGCACCCTGAGGGTCCGACAGGCACTGCGCGTGCGGGTCTGCTGCTGGCGGAGCTGACGCCCGCGCTCAACCGCCGCGCCGACCAGTTGCGTCGCGATCTGGAAGATGTGCAGACCCTGCGCACCCTGCAAACCGACGCGGAGGCACGCCTGCGCACCAGCCTGACAGCGGTGCAAGAGGCGCGCGCCGCCCTCAATCAGGCGATGGCGGAACGCACGGACCTACCCAAACGCTTTACCGAAGATCCTGTTTCGACCGCGATTCTTATCGCCTCGACCGAGACGCTGGATGGCTTCGCCTCCGGCCTGTCGCAGATCGTGGGCGACGAGGACCCGAGCGTCGAGGTGCCTGCGGGCATCGGCGGACAGATCGGGACGCTCCCCTTGCCGGTGCAAAGCGTGGTGTTGCGCGGAATGAACGAGGCGGACGCGGCGGGCATCGTTCGTCCGGGAATATTACTTGCCACACGCCCGCGCGCCATTGTCACATCGCCAACGGCTGCTACCATTCGGTACCAAGGATCGCTGATGGATTTTGGCAACGTAATGATACTGGAGCCGCAGGCCGATACGTTGTTTGTACTGACAGGTTTGGACACGGTTTACGGCGAAATTGGTCAGGTCATCGCGGCTGGTACGCCGATCGGCCTGATGGGAGGCACGGATGCAAGCGGTGAAATGTCAATAGTTGGTGATGGGACTGGCGCTGCACGCACAGAAACGCTCTATATAGAAGTCAGACAGGATAACGTCCCCCAGGATCCAGCATCCTGGTTCAGGACCGACAAGGATGGATAGATACATGAAGAAGTTTTTGATGGCCGCAGCCGGCGGGACGTTCCTCGGAGTGGTCGCAACGACGCAGATCGCGGCACCGCTGTTGGCGCAGGAGGCTGCGAAAACCAGCAATGTATACGAACAGCTTGATTTGTTCGGCGACATTTTTGAGCGGATCCGCGCGCAATATGTCGAAGAGGTTGATCCCGGCGAATTGATTGAAGCGGCCATAAACGGGATGCTGACCTCGCTAGATCCCCACTCCAGCTATTTGTCTCCGACAGACGCCGTGAAAATGCGCGAACAGACGCGCGGTGAATTCGGCGGTCTTGGCATTGAGGTCACGCAGGAGGAAGGCTTTGTCAAAGTCGTATCACCCATCGATGGCACACCCGCGGACGAAGCGGGCATCGAGGCTGGCGATTTCATCACCCATGTGGACGGCGAGAGCCTGCTGGGTCTTGTGCTGGACGAAGCGGTCGAACTGATGCGCGGCCCGGTCGGCTCCGAGATTGTGATCACGGTCGTACGCGAAGGCGAAGCGGAGCCATTTGACATAACAATCGTGCGTGACACGATCGAAATCACGGTCGTCCGATCCCGCACCGAGGGCGACACTGTCGTCTTGCGTCTGAGTACGTTCAACGACCAGACCTACCCCAAAATGGCAGAGCAGTTGGCAGAGAAAGTCGAAGCTGCCGGCGGTATGGACGCGATCAACGGTTTTGTCATCGACCTGCGCAACAATCCCGGTGGCTTGCTGACGCAAGCGATCAAAGTATCCGATGCCTTCCTGAACGAAGGCGAGATCGTGAGCACGCGTGGCCGTGAGGCAGCCGATGGCGAACGTATCAACGCTGAAATGGGCGATCTGGCCGAAGGCAAGCCGATCGTCGTACTGATCAATGGCGGTTCCGCCTCCGCCTCCGAGATCGTCGCAGGCGCTTTGCAGGACCACCGCCGTGCAATTGTGATCGGCACGAAAAGCTTCGGAAAAGGATCGGTCCAGACGGTCATGCCCCTGCGGTCGGAAGGTGCGATGCGCCTGACCACGGCGCGTTATTACACCCCGTCCGGCCGCTCGATCCAGAGCCTTGGCGTCTCACCTGATATCGTCGTCGCCCAGCCACCGCGCGCTGCCGAGACCGAAGAGGAAGAGACGAGCCCGTTCCGCTCGCGCTCCGAAGCGGACCTGCGTGGCAGCCTCAACAACGACAGCCTGAGCGAGGACGAGATCCAGCAGATCGAAGCCGACCGCGAGAAGGCCGAGAAAGCTGCCGAGCTGCGCATCGAGGATTACCAACTGGCCTATGCCATTGATATCCTCAAAGGCCTGTCTGCACTGGGTAACAAGGAATAAACGAATAACGCCAAGAAAGATGACCGATGGCCGCCCTGACACAGGGGCGGCCATTTTGGTCTGGGCCACCCTCATCGGCCGGACAAGGATTTCATGTGGTCTCCGGGTAACCTGTCCAGCACAGGCAAAGCATGCTTTCAGCGTCATCCGCCGTAGCTCCAGTCGACACGGCCCGCATCACACAGGAGTTGAGCGATTTCCGCCCCGTCTTTGCTGATCCGGATGCTGCCATAGGCACGCAAAGCAGCCGCGTTACCCGTGCCAAGCGGACGGGAAAAACCGGCGGCAACCTCATAGCGGCAGTCGCCACTGACGAATATGACTGCTTCCCGGATATCGCGCCCGATGTGCGGTCATGGCAGACAGTCCAGCGTCCTGACATCCGTAGTGAACTCCAGCTCCGGTGCGTATGTTCAGGTGTTTCGTGCCACCACGCAGGGAGTACGCTATGATCTAGTCTTCGCCATGGCCCGCCGCTGGCTCACTGGCGAAGGCTGTTCAAACAGCGTGGATTTAATTCGTCTCAAGGCAATGTCGGCGGAACGCGCGTTTGAGCATATCCAACTCGGCACGCAGAAGGTCCACTTCGACACGCAAATCGTCGCCCAGCGCTTCGCCGGCCATGAGGGTGATCGCGCAAAGCTGATCGTCGGTATCGGCATCCGCGACCAGCAGGGTCTGCATCCCGTCCGCGATGGCCTCTGCCGGAACAGGGATACTGACAGCGTGGCCTTGACCGCCCGGAACGGGGGTGACTGTTATATCTGGTACTTGCGCGCCCTGATGAGTGACGGACAGTTTGGGCAGTGCGCCCTCCGCCGCACCGGACAACAGGCCCTCCCAAACGCCTTGGCGCATCTGGGTTTTCGTAAGCACAAGGTTGGTCATAAATTTCTCCGTGGCGCGATTGGAACGCAGATTAGATCTGAGCGCGGGGACGCCGCGAGAAGGTCAGATCGCGAACTGTAACCTGATTCATTTCCGGTCCCTCGAAAATCAGGTCGATCCACGCGCCCTCTACCCGCCGCTCGTTCAGGTTGGAATAGGCCAAATCGAACTCGACCATGGTATGATCCTGAGTCAGATCCAGCTCGCGGACGATCTGCTCGGTGTTCGGCCCGTTCTTGATGTTGAGGCGTGCGAACATTTCAATGGGCTTTTCCATCTCGACAATCACGTCCATGCGGATCAGATGCGTCCTCTTGAGGCCCGTGACACCATCTTCGGGAAGATCGACGACCAGCGATAAAAACGACCCGTCAAACCGGAAGACATCCATGCGTAGCCCGTAGGGTGCCAGATCTTCGGCACGCAGGTTGCGCAGCTGGCGTAGGGTCAGCTCGGATAATTCACAATCGTGAAACAGCGTGACCTCGCTTCCCAGCATCGAACGTGTCTGCACAGCAGACAGGCCGGGTTTCGGCAGCGGCCCGCGCCACAATTCGGGGCGCCATGCCCAATCGGCATTGTGGGGCTTTGGAAAACTGGTGGACCCTTCCAGCGGAAGCGCCAGACGCTCGTCCGCGACATGGATCAGCTGGTCCAGATGCGCCTTAAGCTGGCGGGCGCTCAGCCGTTGGCGCCGCAGCGATATCAGATCAGCCGAGTGCGAAAGACGTGCATCGCGCGCCCATCTGGCGATGGTCCGGCTGAAAAACGCCCTGTCCAAAAGGTTTTCGCCAAGTCTGGCCATCTGGTCTACCCTGCTGCCCGCTGCATTCTGTTATGGCGTACAATCGTATCAATTGACTGAACACCGATGCGTTAACCATAACTTGCCACGCTTGCCCACTGTCGCGCAAGCGTGCTGATGTCTTAGCGTGTGTTGGTTTTCTCGATCGTCCGTCTGATCATGTCACTTAAAACGCCAGCGCCTTCCCCGGAAACCGCGCGTCTGCCCTCAGGGCCAAACAGCGCGGCACCCATCATATACGGACCCAGAAGCGTGACGGACCGCCAATGTGTGGGCGACAGATCATCCGAGGGTGCGTCGCCTGTGGTCTGAAAAATCACACTCGTCGACGCGCGGCGGATGTTGGTTGGTTCCGTCACGCCGATCATGCCCGCAAGGACCTGCGCAGTCGGCAGAACAGCTTGAGCATCACCGCGAACAAAACTGACGGTTAGGACACCGGCGGGCGCGCCCGTACCCCCGGTGGGCGCACCCAGAATATCGCACCGCGCCATAATAGCAAAGCTTTGGCTCAGACTTTCGGGATCGATGCAGAACCCGGAAGGCGGAACCAAGGCGATAGAGCCTTGCATCATCCTAGCCTGAGTTAACGGCACGGGAGGCAAGGCTGCTTCTTGGGGTGGCGCAAGACCAGCCAGAAATCCGCCTTGCGCGCCTGTGCCGTCACACGCGCCCAGCATCGTAGCGATGCCGAGCGCGAGAGCGGATTTAGAGATCCATGTAATCATGGCGCTCTGCCTTAGCGCCCGGATGGGTCACCGCGCCCAGATAGGTTGGTCCCACCAGTTGCGCGTATTTCCACAGTGCACCCGAGCCATAGAGCGTCTCGCGCGGGCCTTTCCACGCTTTCTTGCGGGTGGCCAGTTCCTCGTCTGTCAGATCAACCGAGATCGACCCCGTGATCGCGTTGAGCGTGATCATATCACCGTTCTCCAGCAGGCCGATGGGACCGCCCATCGCGGCCTCGGGCCCGACGTGACCCACACAGAAACCGCGCGTCGCACCAGAGAAGCGGCCATCGGTGATCAGCGCGACCTTCTTGCCCATGCCCTGACCGGACAGCGCCGCCGTGGTCGCCAGCATTTCGCGCATGCCCGGACCGCCGCGCGGTCCCTCGTTGCGGATCACAAACACATCGCCCTCGGAATAGGTGCGGTTTTGCACGGCCTCGAACGCGTCCTGCTCACATTCGAACACCAGCGCGGGGCCGGTGAAGACGATATCGTCCTCGCTCATGCCGGCAATTTTCACGATGGCGCCTTCCGGGGCCAGATTGCCCTTGAGGCCGACTACGCCGCCGGTTTTGCTGATCGGATTGCTGATGGCGTGGATCACTTTGCCGTCCGCTTCGCGGGCAACTTTATCCAGCTCTTCACCCATGGAATAGCCGGTGACGGTCATGCAATCCTCATGGATCAGACCCGCCTTGCGCAATTCGCGCATGACGACAGGGACACCGCCCGCCTCATAAAGATCCTTCGCCACATAGGCGCCGCCGGGCTTCATATCGACGAAATGCGGCGTGTCGCGGAAGATTTCGCACACATCCTCAAGGAAGAACTCGATCCCTGCCTCATGCGCCATGGCAGGCAGGTGTAGACCGGCATTGGTGGAGCCGCCGGTGCAGGCCACGATCCGCGCGGCGTTTTCAAACGCCTGACGGGTGCAGATGTCACGCGCGCGGATGTTTTTCTCGATCAGGTTCATCACGGCCTTGCCGGACGCGATCGCGTATTCATCCCGGCTTTGATAAGGCGCGGGCGCGCCAGAGGAGTTGGGCAGCGCAAGGCCGATCGCCTCGGAGACACAGGCCATCGTATTGGCCGTGAACTGACCACCACAAGCACCGGCAGAGGGGCAAGCTACCCGCTCCAGCACATCAAGTGCGGCCTCGGACATCGTGCCGCCCTGCCAGTTGCCGACAGCCTCGAACATGTCTTGCACGGTCAGATCACGATTGGCAAAGCCCGCTGGCACATCGGCCCCTTCAGGCGCACGGCCCGGCAGGATCGAACCGCCGTACATGAATACCGATGGCACATTGAGGCGGATCATCGCCATCATCATCCCTGGCAGGGATTTGTCACAGCCCGCAAGACCCACAATCGCGTCATAGCAATGTCCGCGCATCGTCAGCTCGACTGTATCCGCAATCGCCTCGCGCGAGGCCAGCGACGAGCGCATGCCTTCATGGCCCATCGCGATGCCGTCGGTGACGGTAATGGTGGTGAATTCGCGCGGCGTGCCCTGTTCGGCGCTCACGCCAACCTTGACCGATTGTGCCTGACGGTTGAGCGCGATGTTGCACGGTGCCGCCTCGTTCCAGCAGGTCGCCACGCCGACCAGTGGCTGGTGGATCTCCTCCTCCGTCATACCCATCGCGTAGTAATAGGAGCGGTGCGGCGCGCGCGCAGGACCTTCGGTCACATGGCGGCTTGGCAGCTTGGATTTGTCGAAACGGGGGGTCGTGGACATCTGTTGGCGCTCCTGAAAAGAATAACTTTGACAAGGGCATAATGGCGCTGGCGCAGTGCTGCAAGCGTTTGCAGCGGGCGGGTGCGCGCACTATCTCCTCGTCAGGTGCTGATACCGGGTTTTTACTCAGTGGTTTAGCTTGGATCAGCACAGTGATACGGCTGGCGCGAAACCGATGCGGCGGTCCGCGACCGAGGATGAACAACATGCGCTATCGCCCCGATTATTCTGACCACATCCTGCACACGGCGGCGGCCAAGTCGCGCCCGGAGGTGTGGCGGCTGCTTGTCGGTGTAGTGCTGATGGTTGCTGTCTATATCGCTCTCGCGATGCTGTATCAGCAGGCCCTATCTGAACTGACCCGCTATCGGCCTACCTTCAATCAGGAGCTTGTAACCGGTGCCACGCCGCTGGCGATGTACGCGCTGCTGTTCAGCTTTGGTCTTATCACAGCAAGCGTGTTCATCGTGGTGCGCCTGCTGCATAAACGCGACGGCCTAAGTGTTGTGGGGCCAATTATCCTTGCCGTGCCCCAGTTCTGCCGCGTCTTCGGGGTATTGTTGATGCTCGCGGTTGTCGTGATGGTTTTGCCACCCTACGGGATAGGTGGTGCGCTTATCTTGAACCTGTCGTTCGGGCTCTGGGCGGTGTTGCTGCCGCTGTCGCTGGTTGCGGTCTTCGTCCAGATCAGCGCGGAGGAGGTATTCTTTCGCGGCTATCTGCAACAGCAACTTGGCGCGCGCTTCCGGTCACCGCTGGTGTGGATGCTGCTGCCCTCGATCTTATTCGCCTTTGGCCATTACCAGCCGCTCGAGGCGGGACAGAATGCGGTTATGATCACGATATGGGCGGGTCTGTTTGGATTGCTGATGGCCGATCTGACCGCGCGGTCTGGCACCATTGGCCCCGCGATTGCAGTGCATTTCATGAATAATGTCGCGGCGCTTCTGCTCACCTCGTTGCCCGACAGTCTCGGAGGGCTATCGCTGTTTCATACGCCCTTCGGAATGGAGGACACTGAGCAGTTGCGTGCATGGCTGCCCGTGGACTTTGCGATGATGATCGTGATGTGGCTGGCCGCGCGGGTGGCCCTGCGCCGCTGATTGCAATTCCTGTGCTGCCGCCTTATTTGGTGGGAACCGTAACGCGAGCGAGGCGCCGATATGAACTGGATCAACAACTACGTCCGGCCCCGGATCAACTCGATCTTTTCGCGCCGCGAAACCCCCGAGAACCTTTGGACCAAATGCGAAGAATGCGGAACGATGCTGTTTCACCGCGAGGTGAGCGATAACCTGAATGTCTGTACCAGCTGCGGCCACCACATGCACATCAGCCCGCGTGACCGTTTCGCCGCGTTGTTCGACGCGGGGATCTTCACCGAAGTGAAGGTGCCTACGCCAACGGTTGATCCGCTGCAATTCCGCGACCAGAAGAAATACCCCGACCGCCTGCGCGCCGCGCAGAAGGCCACCGAGGAGACCGAGGCGATGCTGGTCGCCACAGGTGACATCGGGCGCACGCCGATTGTCGCCTGTGCGCAGGATTTCAGCTTTATGGCCGGGTCCATGGGCATGTATGTCGGCAACGCGATCATTGCGGCGGCAGAGGAAGCGGTCAGGCTGAAACGTCCGCTGATCCTGTTCTCTGCGGCAGGCGGCGCGCGGATGCAGGAAGGCATCCTGAGCCTGATGCAGATGCCGCGCACGACCGTCGCCGTACAGATGCTCAAAGAAGCGAATCTGCCCTATATCGTCGTATTGACCCATCCGACTACGGGAGGTGTCACGGCCAGCTACGCGATGCTGGGCGATGTCCACATCGCGGAGCCGAACGCGCTCATCTGCTTTGCCGGGCCGCGCGTGATCGAACAAACCATCCGCGAAAAACTGCCCGAAGGGTTCCAGCGCGCCGAATATCTGCTGGAGCACGGGATGCTCGACCGCGTGACCTCGCGCACGAACATGCGGGACGAGTTGATCACGATCACCCGCATATTGATGGGCCTGCCGCCTGCCGTGCGCGGTGATTTGCCGCCGCCCGCCGAGATCCCGCATGAGTTGTCCCAGACACAGGCGCCAGCGCCGGATGACGCGCCGAAAAAGTAGTGCTGCGGGCATAGCCTTGCCCGAGATCCGCTTGCTTAGAAAAGAGATCACCGCATGAGTACTCCTTCTTCCGACGTCATCCTTGAGCGGATGATGGCGCTGCACCCTAAGATAATCGACCTGACGCTGGACCGGATGCTGCGCCTGCTGAACGCGCTGGGCAATCCGCAGGACAAGCTGCCGCCGGTGATTCACATCGCCGGCACCAATGGCAAAGGATCGACGCAGGCGATGATCCGCGCCGGGCTGGAGACGGCGGGAAAAACGGTGCATGCCTATACCTCGCCGCATCTCGCGCGCTTTCACGAACGGATTCGGCTGGCGGGGGAGCTGATTACCGAAGCGCATCTGAAAAAGGTGCTGGACGAATGCTATGCCGCCAATGGCGGTGAAAACATAACCTATTTCGAGATCACCACCTGCGCCGCGCTGCTGGCCTTCTCCCGCACGCCTGCGGATTATACTTTGCTCGAAGTTGGCCTTGGCGGGCGTCTGGACGCCACCAATGTGATCGCCGCGCCGGTGGCGACGGTGATCACGCCTGTTGACCTCGATCACCAGCAATATCTGGGTGAAACGCTGCCCGAGATCGCGGGCGAAAAGGCGGGTATCATCAAGCGCCGCGTGCCCTGTATCGTCGGGCCGCAGCAGGAGGCAGGGCTTGACGTGATCGAAGCGGTTGCCGCTCGAAACATGGCGCCGCTGTATGTCTATGGCCAGCATTGGCATGCCAGCCGCGAAGCGGGCCGGATGGTTTATCAGGACGAACAAGGTCTGCTTGACCTGCCGCTGCCAAATCTGCCGGGCCTGCATCAGGTTCAAAACGCAGGTGGCGCGATCGCTGTGCTGCGCGCCCTGGGCTTTGATGCGGCGGCCTGTGAGGGGGCGGTGACGAACGCGCAATGGCCCGCCCGGATGCAACGGTTGCGGCACGGCCCGCTGGTCGAGGCGGCAGGGCAGGCGGAGCTGTGGCTTGATGGCGGCCACAATCCTGCCGCCGGTTTGGCATTGTCCACCGTGCTGGCGGAAATGCCGGAGGTGCCGACTTATCTGATCTGCGGTATGCTCAACACAAAAGATATCACCGGCTATCTGCGGCCACTCGCGCCGTATGTGGCCGGTCTGTATGCCGTGTCGATCCCCGGTGAGGCCGCGACCCTGCCGGCGGCCACCACGGCAAAGGCCGCACGCGATGTGGGCATTGCCGCCGTCGAGGTGCCAGATGTTGCACAGGCGCTTGAATCAATCGTCGCGGAGGCCCCCCACGGGCGGGTCCTGATTTGCGGATCTCTGTATCTTGCCGGCAACATCTTGCGACAGAACGGCTAGGCACCACAAGATAAGCACACGTCGCAATTGACCGAAGGCGGGCCGATTCGTTAGGTGGGATCCCACGTGCAGGATGCAAATCAGTGTGTCATGCCGATGAACGAGGGCCTGTCATGTCGAGAAATTCCAAGCGCACTCCGGGCCCCGCGGAGACGAAATCCACACTTCTGCGTCAGTTGATCGCGAGCGGGGTTGCACTTGCGATCATGGGTTTGGGCGCATGGACCCTGCTGGGCCAACAGGCTCCCTACCATCCCGAAGTCTACGAGAACGAAGTGAGCCGCGCCAACGGCTCTACCGCTCAGACCCGCGATTAGGCTTTGCCCCAGTCGTCGCTTTGCATTTCGCGCAGGCGCGATGCCGTCCGCTCGAATTCAAACGTGCCTTCACCCTCAAGATACAGCATTTCCGGCTGCGCTGCCGCAGAACAGATAAGCCGAACCCGCGCCTCATAAAGCGCGTCGATCAGCGTCACAAAGCGCTTTGCCTCATTGAAGTTGGTCCGCCCGAGTGAGGGAATATCGTCGAGCATCAGTACCTTGACCGCTTCGGCAATGGCAAGATAATCGGCAGCCCCCAGGGGTTGACCGCACAGCCCGTGAAACCGCGCCCGCCCCACGCCGTTGCGAAACATCGGGATCACCACATCGCGCCCCTTGACGCGCAGGGTCAGCGGTCCGGCGTCTCCCCTCGTCAGATCGCGCCAGACGGCATCCATCTCGGCGCGGCTTTCTGCATTAACGGGAGTGAAATAGGCGGGGCTGCCCGCCAGTCGATCTTGCCGGTAATCGGTGGGGCTGGCCAACTCATGGACCACCATCCGATCCTTGATCAGCGCGATGAACGGCAAAAACAGATCACGGTTCAGCCCGTGTTTATACAAATCATCCGGTACACGGTTCGAGGTCGTGATCACCACCACGCCGTCTGCAAACAGCGCCTGAAACAAGCGCCCGACAATCATCGCATCGGTAATATCGGTGATCTGCATCTCGTCAAAGGCCAAGAGCCGGACACTATCACCCACGGCCTTGGCGACAGGAGCAATGGCGTCGTCCACACCGGTTTTTCGGGCCTCATGCAGGGCGGCATGAATTTCCTGCATGAAGGCATGGAAATGCACACGCCGCGCGGGGATATCGCCCAGATTGCCCACGAACACATCCATCAGCATGGATTTGCCGCGCCCCACACCGCCCCATAGGTACAGACCCTTGGGCGGCTCCGGTGCTTTGCGGAACAGACCCTTTTTCACCGGCGCTGACAGCGCGTCGCGGATGCGGTCAAATTCGGGCATCAACGCCTCTTGCGCCGCGTCGGGGCGCAGGGTTCCATCGGCGATCATCTGGTCATATTGGGCGCGCATACTGGTCATGCAGGGTTCCTAGCGCCAAGTTGCCAACTTGGAAAGTGCGCGCAGGCGATCGTACGGTTGAGGCACGGATACCCGCGGCGAACATCGGGTGCACAGCGCGGGCCGGTAGCGCGGGGAAGCGGCGAATACCGACTTGCGGGGGCTACATACGCGCCGCACTGCCATCGCGGTGGTGCTCGCTTTCCTGCGAGTCGTCTCGTTGAACATGGTTTTCTACTTAGCCCTCAGTACCTCATGCCCCGCCATAAGCTGGCTAAGGATCGTGGCCCCAATCGTCCCCACCGGGCGGTGGCAAAAACGCGGTGATGTTTCCCAGAACCTCGCCGGTATGCGTATAGGGCAGGCCGTGGCCCGCTTCTTCGACGACTTCGTGGATCACGCTGCGGTTCCATGCGGCAAGCTGGCCCAATGCGCTGGCGGGAATGACGGTATCCCCGCCTCCCCAGATCGCCAGCACGGGCAGACCGCTTTGGCGCAGGGCGAGGTGGTCGGCCTCCAGCGGGGAGCGCAGGATGCCGCGCAGGCTGGCCAATACGGCGGGCACGAAACCTTTGAATTTAAGCTGCGCTTCCTGACCCTCAGAAATCTCGATATTTGCACCCGGTTGCGCGCGTTCGGCACGGATGCCGCGCCGCAGCTGCACCGGATAGGCCGCAAGCATGAGCCAACGGCCCAGAATCCCGCGATCACGGATGAGTTTGAGCATGGCAGTCTGGCGCAATGCCATGCCTGCTGGGGCCAATAAAACGAGGCGCCTCACGCGTGCGGGATAGGTGGTGGCAAAGCCTGCTGCGATAGCTCCGCCCATGGAATAACCGATCAGGTGGAACGGTGCCTCGATATCCAGATGGCCCAGCAGATCGTCGAGTTGGGTGTTGAAGAACGCTTTGTCCTGCGGCAGATCCGGACGGTCCGAAAACCCCCGACCATAAAGATCGTAGACCAGTACCCGAAACCCCGCCGCGACCAACCCCTTGACCAGCGGCCCCCAGACAAAGCTGGGGGTGGTCAGCCCGTGAATACAGACAATCAAGGGGCCGTCGCGCGGGCCGCTCAGGTGATAGTGGGTGACACCTTGGGACAGTTCGGCGAACTGCCCCGGCGCAGACCCGCGCCTTCCGTCGTCCATCGTATGGCGATAATGCTCGGTCAGAAACGGCACCATCAGAGCGCCTGCCGCGATACCAAAGACAAGCAGCCAGATCACGCTGCCGCCATGCGCCACTGGTCGAGAATATAGCGGCTGACCATCAGGTCCAGATGCGCACCGCCGCCGTTCTTGCAGATCGTGATCTCGTCGCTTGACCGGCGGGTGAAGGCGTCCAGATCGTAGTAATCGGCGATGATATGGTCACGGGTGATGACGCCTGTGTCCAGCGGGATCTTTATCTCGCCGATATGCCCCAGTGTCGTGTCAAAGCTGTCTACGAACAGGCGCGCCCGCTGCAAGGCCTCGTCGTCGACCTCGCGCATGTCGGGGCGGTAAGCGCCGATCAGATCGAGGTGCTGACCGGGCTTCAGCCATGCCCCCATGATAAGCGGGTCGGTCGTCATGGTAGCACAACCGATGATATCGGCGCGGTGCACGGCATCCTCCAGATCATCCGCGACCGTGACGTCCGGCAAGGTGTCTGCGAAGGCCTGCGCGCTGGCGCGGGTTCTGCTCCAGACGGTGAAAGAGGCCTGCGGGAAGGCCGCGGAATAGGCGTCGTGCAACGAGCGCGCGACGGTTCCAGCGCCTACCAGCAGGATGTGTTCGCTGTCAGATCGTGCCAGACGCCGCGCGGCCAGCAGGCTGTCGCCGGCTGTCTTCCATTTGGTCACCAGATGGAAATCAATGATCGCCTCCAGCGTGCCATCGTTGTCGGAATAGAGGCTCACGCCGCCGTTGATATTCGGCTTGCCCCGCTCTGCGTTGCGCGGAAATATCGTCGCGGATTTCACCGCTATTCCCATCCCGTCAATCCACGCCGCACGGCTGAGCAGGGTGTCAGGATCGCGGTACAGAAAAGTATCGCCTATCTCGGCCTTTGGCAGTATATGGCCCTGTGCAAGCGCATCGGTCAGCTCGATCCAGTCGAGCAGCTTTTCACCCTCGTCAAAGGAGATAAACGGAATGTCGGTCATTGCGCTTCTTCCGGTGTCAGCAGTCCTGCGGTGACAAGGCGGTCGGCCCATCCCTCGGGTCCCTCGAAAAGATGCGTCTGCCATCCCCGTGCGTCGGCGGCGGCGATGTTATCGTGCCGGTCGTCGGTGAACAGAAGATCAGCACCCGACAGGCCGGATCCGTCTTCGAGCATTTGGTAGATCTGCTGGTCGGGTTTGATCAACCCCATATGACCCGAGATGAAATCGCGGTCAAAGCGGCGCAGAAACAAATACTTGGTCGCGGCTAAGGCGTAAGTCTGGATGCCAAAATTGGTGAGCGAGAAGACGGGCACGCCGCGCTCCTGAAGTGCTGACATAAGGCGCACGGAATGGTCGATGACCGGGCTTGCAAGATCGAGCCAGCGGTTGTGCCACATGTCCAACTCTTGCGCCCAGTCGGGATGGTCGCGGGCGGTTTGCATCAGAACATCGCTAAAGTTCTCGCCGGTGTCGACACGGTCATTCATCGCGTGCAGATCAATCGCGGCAAAGAGGGCGCGGCGTCTGTCCACGCCGATTTCGGCGTCAAAGAAACGCTCAGGCTGCCACTCGATCAGGACATTCCCGATGTCGAAAATCACTGCCTTTGGTGTCATGTTCAACCTTTCAACGGGGGCGAAAACGCTGCCTAGGCCAGCTTGCCCGCCGCCCTGATTTCACGCTCCAGCGCCTCCAGAAAGCGCGACCTGTCGGCCTTTGTAAACCCCTTGCCGCCGCCCTGCCGGAACGGATCGGCGGCGCGCAGATCGGTCATCAGATCGCGGGTGGCCAGCACATTGCCAATGTTGGCCTGCGTCAACGCCTCTCCGTTATGCTTGATCACCCGCGCGCCTGCCTCGACGCATTTGGCGGCCAGCGGAATGTCACCGGTCACCACCACATCGCCGCGCGTACAGCGGTCCGCGATCCACATATCGGCCACATCAGGGCCGTCGGGCACGATAACCGTCTCTACAAACGGGTTTTGCGAAGGCCGCAGACCCCCGTTCGAGACCACAAACATCTTGATCTTGTGGCGCGTGATCACCCGCTCGGCCTCGTCCTTGACGGGACAGGCGTCGGCGTCGATGTAGACCGCCGTCATGCGGACCACAGCGCTTCGGCATGGAAGGTGACGTGATCCTCCATGAACGTCGCGATAAAGAAATAGCTGTGATCATAGCCGGGCTGCATACGGAAGATGCCGTTCTGGCGGCGTTTGGCCATCGCGGCACTCAGCGCTTCGGGTTGTAGCATATCAAGGAATTGGTCGTCTGTTCCCTGATCAATCAGGACCGGCCCGTCAAAGCCGCGTTCTTGCATAAGCAATGTGGCGTCATGCGCGGCCCAAGTGGTTTCATCCGCACCCAGATAGGCAGTGAACTGTTTGCGGCCCCAATCGCTGACCGTGGGGTGCGCGATGGGCGCAAAGGCAGAGACAGAAGCGAAGCGGCCCGGCAGTGACATCGCCAGCGTCAGCGCGCCGTGCCCGCCCATGGAATGACCGGTGATCGCTTGGCGGTCCATATCCAGCGGGAAATGCTCCGCCAAAAGCGCGGGCAGCTCGTCGGCGATATAGCTCCACATCTGGAAATGCGGGGCCCACGGATCCTGCGTGGCGTTTACATAAAAACTGGCGCCCTGACCCAGATCGAAAGCATCGTCATTGGCCACCCCCTCACCGCGCGGTGAGGTGTCGGGAAAGACCAGCGCGATGCCCTGCTCGGCGGCCCAGCTTTGCGCGCCGGCCTTGACCATCGCGTTTTCGTGGGTGCAGGTGAGGCCCGACAAAAACCACAGCACCGGCACGGGACCGTCTTTGGCCTCCGCAGGCAGGAACAGCGCGAATGTCATATCGCAGGCGCAGCTGGTCGAGGCGTGTTTGATCACGTGTTGCGTGCCGCCGAAACAGGCGTTGGACGAGAGGGTTTCCATGATGGCTCCTTTGCGAGATTGCCCCATGGCTACCGAGGGTGCGCGCGGGGAGCAAGCCTTAGCTGCCGGTGAGCCATGCGATCCAGAGGCTGACGGTCACGATGCTGAGGGCGGTCGAGACAAGGATCGCGGCCGAGACGCGCTGGGGTGATGCATTGTAGTGCTGCGCCAGAATGTAGACATTTCCCGCCACAGGCAGGGCAGAGGCAGAGATGATGACCATCGCTTGATACGGCTCGACCTTAAACAGCACGAAGCAGCCGAAAGCGACGAACAGCGGATGCAACACCAGTTTGCAAAAGCTGAGCCAGCTCGCGATGGTCAGACGCTCCGCCGATTTGGAGGCCAGCGACGCGCCGATGGCAAACAGCGCACCGGGCGTGGCGGCGGCGCCCAAAAGGGCGAGAAACTCGTTCATTGGTACAGGGATCGGAATCTCGAAGCCGGACCACAAAAGACCCAGCGTGATCGCGACGATCATCGGGTTTTTGATGAGGCCCAGACCGACAGTCCGTAAAATCACCAATGACATGCGTCCATCGCGCGATCCGGTGATCAGGATCACGATCAGCGAGGAAAACACGATCAGATCAACCGCCAGCGCCATCATCACGGGGCCAATCGCCTCCGGTCCCAACAACAGGGTGAGCATGGGCACGCCCAAAAAGCCCACGTTCCCGATCACTGCGCATTGCGCTTCGATCGCGCTGACCTCGACGTTTAATCCGCGGAAATAGCAAACCAGCGTGGCGATGCCGTAGACGAACAACGTGCCCCACAAATAAGCGGCGACCAGCCGCGTATCCCAAACCTCTGCCAGCGACAGGTTCGCGGAGAAGTTGAACAGCATCGCGGACAGCGCGAAGTAAAATACGAATTTTGTGAGATATGCTGTCGCCTCGGCGGTGAAAAACCGCGTGCGCCCTGCCCAATATCCAAGCCCGATCAGTGCGAAAAAGGGGAGTGTTTTGAGGAAGATCGCCAGCATGGCGCGACAGATAGCTTGGGTGCACAGCGCGCGCTAGTCAAAATGAGCGCTGCGGAGATTTCGGGATGCTCCTTGTGGAGCCAGCCGTCATTGCCTTATGACTACTGCTGCCGTGGACATGCTCGCAAGATGAGTTTCGGAGATCTCGACCGCGTGCTAGATCGACCTATACAAATATTCCTAGCGAGGTATGGCACATGAGATATATGATTTTAGCAGGGCTGCTGGTCGCCGGTTGCGGTGCCGCGACCCAGACTGCCCAGACCGGCGCATCCGCAAATGCGCCAGATACCTGCAATGCCGCCGCGCATCAGGATCTGGTGGGGCGCGATGCGGCTGCATCTTTGATTCTGCCCGAGCCAAAGCGGGTGTACGGCCCGAATGATGCAGTAACGACGGATTACAACGCTGCACGCCTGAACGTGCAGCTTGACGGGACCGACACCATCGTCACCATCACCTGCGGCTAGGGCTTTGGCCGGTTGTCGATAATACGAACTGCCTTCCCTTCGGAGCGGGGAACGGAGCCTGCGTTTCCCACCTCGACCTTCGCGCTGATGCCCACCGATTGCTTGATCGCTTTTGACAGATGCGCGATGGCCTCGGCGCGGGCGGCATCGGTGACGCCATTGTCGCAAGCTTCGGTCAGGATCCGCATCTGGTCCATCCGGTCAGGCCGCGAAAGCTCGATCTGGAAATGGGGCGCGAGGGCGGGGTGCTGCATGATCAGCTCTTCGATCTGGGTGGGGAAGACGTTTACCCCGCGCAGGATGATCATATCGTCGCTGCGCCCGGTGACCTTTTCCATCCGCCGCATGCTGCGCGCGGTACCAGCCATAAGGCGCGTCAGATCGCGGGTGCGGTAGCGGATGATAGGAAAGGCTTCTTTCGTCAGCGAAGTGAACACCAGCTCGCCCCTCTCCCCTTCGGCCACAATTCCCCCTGTCTCGGGATTGATGACTTCGGGATAAAAGTGATCTTCCCAGATGTGCAGGCCATCTTTGCTCTCGACACACTCCATCGACACGCCGGGTCCGATTACCTCGGAGAGGCCATAGATATCGACGGCATGCATGTCGAAAGCTTGCTCAATCTCCAACCGCATCGCGTTGGTCCACGGCTCTGCGCCGAAGATACCCACCTGAAGCGAGCAATCACGCGGGTCCAGCCCCTGCGCGTTGAATTCGTCCAGAATTGACAGCGCATAGGAGGGTGTAACGGTGATGCCCTTGGGCTTGAAATCCTCGATCAGGCGCACCTGACGCGGTGTCATGCCACCCGAAATCGGGATCGTGCTGAGACCCAGCGCATCGGCCCCCAGATGGATGCCCATACCGCCGGTGAACAGGCCATAGCCGTAGGCATTGTGGAGCATATCGCCCGGACGCATCCCCGCCGCACGCAGAGAGCGGGCGACGACCGTGCCCCAGTTTTTCAGATCATTTTCGGTATAGCCCACCACCGTCGGCTGTCCCGTTGTGCCGGAGGACGCGTGGATACGCCTTACCTCATCCTGCGGCACGGCGAACATGCCAAAAGGATAATTGTCGCGCAGATCGGTTTTGACGGTGAAAGGAAACTTTGCCAGATCGGCCAGATCATGCAGGTCGTCAGGGTGTACCCCCGCAGCGTCGAACCCCTGTTTGTAAAACGGCACGTTGTCATAGGCATGGCGCAAGGACCATTTGAGCCGCTCCAGTTGCAAGGCTGTGATTTCATCGCGGCTGGCGATCTCGATCGGGTCAAGGGTGCTCCGGGCCGGTGTCAAGTCTTTCATGTCGTCTCTCCCTCTTCGGGGAACAGGTGCCCCTGTATCGTGCGGGACAATCCGCGCATTGTGGCGACTGTCCGCCCGTCTTCGCCGGTGACCATCACGTCATACACCCCCGAACGTCCCGACAGCGCGGTCTCGGTTGCGGCTGCGGTCAGCACTTCACCCGCCTTGCCCGGCGCGATATAGGTGATCTGGTTTTGTTGGGCGACTGTGGTGCGGTTATAGCTGTTGCACGCAAAGGCAAAGGCGCTGTCGGCCAGCGTAAAGATGTAGCCGCCGTGGCAAATGCTGTGGCCGTTCAGCATCGTGTCGGCCACCCGCATGGACAGGGTCGCTTCGCCCGGGGCGACGTGTACGATCTCCATTCCGAGGTTCTGGCTTGCGGTATCATTGGCCATCATGGACTGCGCCGATTTTTCCGCCCTAAGCTGTGGTGTCATGTCCGCGCCCTGATACGTTTCACAATTTTTGAATTGTATCCGCAATTGTAACGCGATCAAGCAATTTGATGGTTTGGTCTTGATTTGCCCGCGGGGCAGGGCAATTCTTATGGGATGAATATTTCGCAAATCCCGAGCAGCGGTGATAATCGCCCCGTTGAGCAGACCGCGTTCCACCGTACCGAACTGTCGGTGATTCTGTCATTGTACGGCCGTATGGTCGCGGCGGGGGAGTGGCGCGATTACGGCATCTCTTGCCTGCGCGAGGTTGCTGTGTTTTCCGTGTTCCGTCGCACGGCGGAGATGCCGCTGTACCGAATTGAAAAACGACCCAAGCTGCGGGCAAAACAGGGCATGTATGCTGTGGTCGGGATGGGCGGTCAGGTCCTCAAACGGGGACATGATCTCAAATCTGTTCTGCGGGTGCTGGAGCCAAAACTGATACGGGCGGTCGATTAGGTCAATCTGCGGTGTGCCGTCACCGCGCCGTCTGTCTTTGCGATGCGTGCAATGGCTTCCTCGATCGGCTCGAAAACCACGGCCATTGCATGGGCGTTTGCGTGGATCAATGTATCCTCGTCCCAGACCAGCGCCACGTGCCCTTTCCAGAACAGCAGATCGTTGCGCTGCGGCGTTGAGCCGTCATCGAGCAGGGTGCCAAGGCTCGCCTGCTGCATGTCGCTGTCGGCGCCGCAGGGAATGTTGCAGGCCGCACATGCTGCCTGAACAAGACCTGAGCAATCAATCCCCCAACGGCTGTTGCCACCCCACAGATACGGTGTGCCGGCAAAAAGCGATGCGATGTCCGCCGGATCATCGGCAAAATCATCCAGTGCCGTGATATGCTGTTTAGGGACAAAGCCGTGGCTGGTGCGGATAAACCCGTCCTGTTCATCGAGCGCGGCCAGCAGGCTGCCGTGGCTCAGCGCGCAGCGGTCGATGGATTTCATATTGGCATTCTGATAGCCATGACTGCCCGGAGCGCTGACCTTGTGCGTCGAGACCTGCGGTTTGCCCAGCGATGCGACACCCACGAATCCGCAATAGCCATCTGCCGCCGCTTGCACATAAGCCCAGCCCTCCGCGCGCCATAAAATCGTGACATCTGCGCCCAGCAACAGCTGTCGGTCGCGTGCACCGTTGGGTTTGCGCAGCAGGTTCACCACCCCGCGCCCGATTTGCGCGGCCTCATTCAGGCCGGAGAATTCGGGATCGGGGGTCAGTCGCGGGTGGGTCATTTGGTCAGTATCCTGTCGAGTGCGTCCAGCAATGCGCGGGTGCCTTGCCCCACGCCACCCTTTGCGCGCGCGGGCGCGGCGACGGGTTGCCAGCCGTATATGTCGAAGTGGGCATAGTTGCTACCTGTCACGAACCGACGCAGAAAAAGTGCCGCCGTGATGCAGCCCGCAAATCCGCCCGACGGGGCATTATCAAGGTCCGCGACCGCCGGTTCGATCATGCTTTCATAGGCGTCATGGAAGGGCAGGCGCCAGACAGGATCGGCCACCTTGGCCGCTGACGCCTCAAGTGCTGCGACAAAGCCCGCATCATCGCTGAAATAGGGCGCCAGATCTGGACCAACTGCGACCCGCGCCGCGCCCGTCAGCGTCGCCATCGAAATGATCTGGTCCGGTTTTTCTTCATCCGCCAGCGCCAAGGCATCGGCAAGCACCAGCCTTCCTTCGGCATCGGTGTTATTGATCTCGACCGTCAGCCCCTTGCGCGAAGTAAGGATGTCTTGCGGGCGGAAAGCATTACCCGCGACCGAGTTCTCGACGGCTGGGATCAGCACGCGCAGGCGGACTTTCATCCCCGTTGCCATGATCATATGTGCCAGACCCAAGACAGCTGCGGCCCCACCCATGTCCTTTTTCATAAGCCCCATAGATGAGGCAGGCTTGAGATTGAGACCACCGGTATCGAAACACACCCCTTTGCCTACCAGTGTTAGGGTGGGTCCGGCATCGCCCCAGCGCATGTCGATCAGCCGAGGCGCACGGTCGGCGGCGCGGCCCACGGTATGGATCATCGGCAGATTGGCGGCCAACAGGTCATCGCCCACCGTCACTTCGATCTGTGCGCTGTGCTCTCCCGCCAGATCGCGTGCCGCCTGTTCCAGATCGGGCGGGCCCATGTCGGAGGCGGGCGTGTTGATCAAGGTGCGAGTCAGCGCCTCACCATCCGCAATGGCCTCGATCCGCGCCGCATCCACACCTTCGGGCGCGACCAGATCTGCCGTCATCGGGGCGATGGTTTTGTAGCGGTCAAATCGGTACGCGGAAAGCAACCAGCCTAGTGCCTCAACTTCGATCTGATCATCCGGAATACCCCCAAGAATACGGTAACTGCCCGCAGGCAACTTGACCGCCGCTGCGGCCAGCGCAAACCGCCCGCGCTTGCGTGTTGCCGCACTGCCGTATCCCGCGACTGCCATTGCAGGTAAACTGTCCGTCGCCGGCAGGGACAGTGCCTGACCAATCGCCCCGGTGAACCCGCTGGCCCGCGCCCATGCCGCCGTATTGGCAGGCAGGACATCAAGCCACGCTTCGGCTTCTTCCTGAGGAACGATATGCAGGTCGATGGTATCGGACGTTGCGCTTGCAAAACGTAAGGGCATTGGGCTGTTGACCTTTCAAGGTAAATTCAGCCGCAAACCTATCTGATCCAGCCCCCGCTGCAAGCGACCTCAGATACTGAGATCTTCCATCGACCATATCGCCGACAGCGACCGCTCCCCGATGCGCAGCATGCGCGAAAGAGTGGCGGCAACGGCAATCGTATCTTCTGCATCGATGCAATTGGTCACGTCACTCGCCACCTGCGCCAGCCGGTACATCCCGATCTGTTCCGCGATGGCGATGAGCGACCGCGCGTGTTTGCGCAGCTGCACGCTGTTGTTGGCCCGCCAGAGCGTTTCACACTGCGCCATCCGCACGGCGAGTTCCTCCATCGCGCGACAGACAACATTCTCCGCACCCGTTTCGCCCAACTGCGCATAAAGCGTGCCCAGCCTCACCTGATCCAGCTGAATTTGCTCCGACAACCGGATTTTTACGACGTCACTCATCACTCACCCCTTTTGTGCCCCCACGGCTGGCTCCGGTTATGACGGGCCAAGGGTTTTCAAATGGTTGCCGCGCTACGGTGTTTTCTCTCGAATTCGGTGACAATTCAGGATAACTGGGACGAAATATATCAGGAGACCCTCGTTCCATGAAAGAGGCCAAACCACTTCCCGGCTATCTCGCCCAACGCTATCACGGTTGGAAAGCAACGACTTTTGCTGAAAACAGCGCGTGGTATCGCAGGCTGGCAAGCGACGGACAGCACCCGCGCGCCATGGTGATTTCGTGCTGTGACAGTCGCGTTCATGTCACGTCGATTTTCGGCGCCGATCAGGGGGAGTTCTTTATTCACCGCAATGTCGCCAATCTGGTGCCCGCCTACAAACCCGACGGCGCGCAGCACGGAACGTCTGCCGCTGTGGAGTATGCTGTGCAGGTTCTTGGGGTCACGCATATGATTGTTTTGGGCCACTCCAATTGTGGTGGGGTGCAGGGCTGTCTGAATATGTGCGCGGGCAAAGCGCCGGATCTGGAGGCGAAAGACAGCTTTGTCGGCCGTTGGATGGATATTTTGCGGCCCAAATACGAGCTGGTCAAAGATATTGAGGACGCGGGCGAGCAGGTGCGGCAGCTTGAGAAGCACGCGGTCATGATATCGCTTGAAAACCTGATGACCTTTCCGTGGCTGGCCGAAAAGGTCAGGTCAGGCGATCTGACGCTGCACGGGATGTGGACTGACATCGGCGAGGGCGGGCTTGAGTGCTACAGTCACACGACGGATAAGTTTGAGCCTGTTTAGATACTGGCCCTAGTTCGCTTTAACTCGGCGTTAACCATGGTTGGGCAAGATCCAAGTATGGAATTGGAATCAGTCACACTCAAACTCCCCCGCGACCTGTTGTCAGGCGCGCAGCGCGTTGCCACCGCCCGCGATGTCACCATCGGGCATATGGTGCGGCAACTCCTCAAGCGCGAGGTTGAGCGGCAGCTGGCCGGCGATCGCAATGATGAGGCGGACGGGCGGCTGATTGTTGCGCTGCAAGCTCTGCTGAACCGCGATATGACAGATGCGGACAGCTGGGATGACTTGGCCGCGCGGTTGCGGCCTCACGGCTATGAACTGCGCCCAGCCAAAGGGGGGCTCACCCTGTACAAATCAAGTTGTGGCACCCGCGTTTGCAAGGGGTGGGAACTGGGGTTTCCCGATGCCGGGCTGGTACAGCGTTTCGGTGGGCATGAGGCAGGTCATCCTCACGATAAGGCCAGGTATGGCATCATGCCTGCGGGTCAAATTGATCCGACGCGTCACGCCATGCTGAATGGTCACTTTGCCGCCGCGCGCAGCTGGCCGGATCTGATCAACCGCCTTGCGTGCGAAGGAATGGAGTTGCGCGCGCTTGGATCGGCGCTGGGGGTTCATGTTGCGGCGACAGGCCGACATCTGTGCAACTCCGACACGGTCGGCGCGCGATCCGACGTACTGACGGCGCGGTTCGGAAAGCCGCTCCCAACTCTGCGCCAAGCCGGTGAGCAGACAGCACCGGCGGCTTAGCGCAGCACTTGGCCTTCCGGCCAGCGTATGGTCTGTTCAACCGCAATACTCTGCGTTTCTTTTGCGCCCAAGGTGATATCCCACTGGAGCAATCCGCGCCGGTCCTCGACGTCCGTCACGCTTGCGGCTGGCTGCGCTGTCCAGTCGATCACCAGATCATCCTGCTCGCTGTAGGGAACAGCGTCGAGCACCTCGACATCCCAGTCCAGTGATCCAAGGTTTTCAACAGTCATCCGAACGTCTTGCATCTGCGCATTGCTGCGGCTGATCAATCCGCGGTCACCCTCGCTTCGGTCCAGCACGGCACGGGTCAGGCGCAGATCCTCGACCGGGCCAAAGGCTTGCGTGAAGGTTCCACCCGCAGGCACGGCGGCAAAGCCGCTTTGGCCAACCAGCGCACCGTCTACAAAGATCTGTGCACTGCCCGCCGCCAAAAGAGGCTCTTTGCTGGCATTTGTCGCTTCGGCCATCAGAAACGCGGTGGTGTCTCGGGCGGGCACGGCGCGGGCAAAGACCCGCGCGTCAAACTCCAGCGCATCCAGTTCGATCCGCGCGCCTTCGGCATCTTGCGCCACGCTCAGCGGGTTGGGGAGGGTATAGGTCACGCCCGGACCGTCGAAATTGGGCTGCGGCGCTTCCATCATCATAACTGGTGCGCCGACCATATCCGCACTTGAACTGCTCATCGAGCGTGCCAGTTTGGCGCGTTCTTCCGGGTCTTGAAAGCGGAGGAGCGGGGGAAAAAGCTCGGAGGGGACGACCTGCCCGCTCGGGGACAGTGTCGACAGGGTAAGCGCCACATCCTCCCAGTTCTCGCCGCTGTTCTGAGTGATCAGCGCAGCGCGGCGCAGTGTCAGGCTGTTCGAGTCGCCCCGCGACAGGACAATATCATAGGTGGGCTGCCATGACGCGCGCACGGGGTAGCTGACGGAGGCCGCAATCGTCCCTGCCTCCGGCGCTGCGACAGTCAGGGCGAGCAGAGTTTGGGGCTCAGCGGGAGGCGTCAGCGCTGCCAATGCCGCACGCGCATCGGCAAGGTCTTTTTCGAGATCGGCACGCCCCTCTTCAATATCGCGAACACGGCGCTGGGCTGTGATCTGCGAGCGGGTCGCCTCTCGCGTCTGGATTTCGATCATTTGCCCCAGACCCGCGAGGGCTTCGGGGGTTGATGGAAGCGTCGCACTTGACGCGAGACCCTGCAAAAAAGCCAGCCGCGCTTCGGCTGCGCGCGCAGCGAGACCCGCATCTTGTGCAGCATCGCCCAGATCCGTCAACGCTTGCTCCGCCGCGTCGATCTGTTCCTTGGCCGCTACGACCGCGACGCTATCGCCCTCGGGCTGAGGAGGAAGCGCGTCGGTGCGCAGCCGCGTTCCGCCAAGGGCCGCGCCGGTGATCACCACACGCAGACTACCCGCATCAACCCATTGCGGCAGATCAGGCAGGATCACCTCATGCGCACCAGCACTCACCTCCAGGCTCACCTCGCGGGTGACTGTGGCAAAACCGCTGTAGATGGTTACCGCTGTCGGGGCGGAGGACACGGAATAGGTATCTGCCACAGCAGAAATCGGCAGAGCGGCGAGAGCGAGGGTGAGGAGGCGCATGAAGTCAGTGTCCTTTTGTTCAGGCCAAGCATGACCCGCAGCGCGGCAAAGAAAAAGGGGCGCCCGCGTGAGGCACCCCTTTCGATCTTTGCTATGGGCGGAAATCAGCCTTTTTTCAGGCACTCACGACCAAGAAGTTCGGCGATCTGAACGGCGTTGAGGGCTGCACCCTTGCGCAGGTTGTCTGACACGCACCACAGGTTGATTCCGTTGTCGATGGTGCTGTCCTGCCGGATGCGGCTGATGAAGGTCGCAAAGTCGCCGACACATTCGATAGGCGTGACATAGCCACCATCTTCACGCTTATCGATGACCATGATGCCCGGCGACTCGCGCAGAATATCGCGGGCCTCGTTTTCATCCAGATGATCCTCGAACTCGATATTGATGGATTCGGAGTGACCGACGAAGACCGGCACGCGCACACAGGTTGCGGTGATCTTGATCTTTTTGTCGAGGATTTTCTTGGTCTCGACGACCATCTTCCACTCTTCCTTGGTGTCGCCGCTGTCCATAAACACGTCGATCTGCGGGATTACGTTGAAGGCGATCTGTTTTTGAAACTTGTTCGGCGGCACATCTGTCACGGGATTATAGATGCTCTTGGTCTGGTCCCACAGCTCGTCGGCGCCCTCTTTGCCGGCACCTGACACGGACTGATAGGTGCTCACCACCACGCGCTTGATCGTGGCGCGGTCGTGCAGAGGCTTGAGCGCGACGACCATCTGCGCGGTCGAGCAGTTGGGATTGGCGATGATATTCTTTTTGGAATACTGGTGGATCGCCTCGGGGTTCACCTCGGGCACGATCAGCGGAATATCCGCATCATAGCGGTAGAGCGACGAGTTATCGATCACCACACAACCGGCCTTGGCCGCGAGCGGTGCGTATTTCTTCGTCGCCTCGGATCCTACGGCAAACAGCGCCATATCCCAGCCGGTGAAGTCGAACGTATCAAGGTCTTTGGTTTTGAGGGTTCTGTCGCCAAAGCTGACGTCCGTTCCCAGCGACCGGCGGCTGGCCAGCACTGCGATTTCGTCCACAGGGAACTGGCGCTCGGCCAGAATGTTCAGCATTTCGCGGCCCACATTGCCAGTGGCACCCACGATCACGACGCGATAACCCATCTTGTTTACTCCAGAATACATGATTGATGGTGGGGCGCTGTTATACCGCTTTGGTCGCGGGGGAAAGGGGCGGCGCGGTCAGGGCGTGGTATCGGTGGAAAACAGATAGGCGATGAGGCCAAGCGCCAACAAAACAGAGAAAAACCCCAAAATCAGCACATAGGGCGTCGCGGCCAGCGGCCCGGTGGAATACTCCGCGTGGATCCGGCCCGTCGCAAATTGCGCCAGCCCGACACCGCCGATGCTGCACAGGTTGAGCAGGGTCACGCCTCGCCCGACCAGATGCCGCGGCAGAAGACTGCGCCCGTGCGACATGATCGCGGGATAGGTCGAGCCGAAAATGCCGATGGCGCACATCAGAACGACAATCCAAAGCACGCTGCGGTCCACCAGTAGCATCATCCCGACCGTGGACAAAAGCATCCCGCAACTGCCGACGAAAATCACCCATTTGCGTGTGCCGAACAGCCTGTCCAGCGGGCTGTAGGCCAGCGGACCGATCACCATGGCGATGCCCATGGCAAGGGTAGCCTGACCGATCAGGCGCGGCTGTGCGGCGAAAACCTCCGTCAGGTACGGCCCGATCCACAGACCGCGCAGCGCGCCCAGTTCGGCATAGCTCACCAGCATGAGGGGGAAAATGAACCACAGTGCGCGGATGCGGAGCACTTCGGCAAAGCTGCCCTTTTGCTCGGCGGCCTCGCGTACGGGATCCTGCACGGCACTCCAGATGCCAACGGCGGTTAGCCCTGACAACAAAGAGAGACCCCACAGCGCCGCCCGCCAGCCCATCGTTTCGGCCGCGATGGTGGTGGGATAGGAGGCGACGATATTGCCCAGCGTACCAACCCCGACCATCAGCGCGGCGAGGAAGGCAAAGCGCGCGGGCGGATGGTCCAGCGCAAAGATATAGTAGGACGCCATCAAGACGGGCGCACAGCCCACACCGATGAGCGCCATCGCGATGGAGACATGCACAGGCGCGGTCGCCATGGCGAAAACCGCAGCGCCGCCGCCCCCGCCCAGCAGCAACAGCACCGAGGCCGTGCGGCGCGGCCCGATGGTATCGAGAGCCCAGCCAATCGGCGGCTGCATCGCGGCGAAAGTGATGAACCACAGGCCGGAGGCAAAGGCGAGATCTTCGGGTCCCGCACCGATATCGCGGGCCAGAAACGGGCTGAGCACGGCGAGAAAGGCGCGGAAGAACTGGCTTAGCACATAGGCAAAGGCCAGCAGGGCAATGCCCGCATTCACGGCTGTGTCACGCTTTGGTTGCCTGCCATTTGGCCGCCAGCGCCCGCGCGGCGGCGCCCAACAACAGGACATCGGCACCCACAGCGACGAATTGCGCACCGGCGGCGATTGCGTTGTTTGTCATGGTGTCGTGGGTCGACAGGATACCCGGCGCTTTTCCTGCGGCGCGGATACGGCGCAGCGCGTCCATGATCGCAGCCTGTACATCCGGGTGATCTGCCCGGCCCATATGGCCCATGTCAGCGGCCAGATCGGCAGGGCCGATGAACACGCCATGCACGCCGTCAACGGCCAGAATATCGTCCAGCGCGGCAAGGCCTGCACGGTTTTCCACCTGCACCAACAGGCAGATCTGTGCGTCCGCCGTGGTGCCGTAATCGGCAATCGTGCTGAAGCGCGCGGCGCGCCCCAGCGCATAGCCCACACCGCGATTGCCACGCGGTGGATAGGTCACATCGCGCACCAGCTGTCGGACCTGATCGGCACTCTCCACCATCGGCACCAGAACAGTTTGCGCGCCTGCGTCGAGGATTTGTTTGAGCAGGTAGGTCTCGCCCACGGGCACGCGCACGACAGCATGGGCATCGGTGGCGGCCAGCACCTGCAACTGCGCGAGGGTCGAGCGCAGATCGTTGGGCGCATGCTCTCCGTCGATCAGGACCCAGTCAAAACCGGCTTGCCCCATCATCTCGGCGGAGAAGGCGTCCGCCAGCCCTAGCCAGCAACCGAACTGCATCTCGCCATCGGCAAGTGCCTGTTTGAAATGGTTCAGGGGTGCGGGCATGGGCGTCGTCCTTCTACGGCTGTTTTGCCGCACCCTATCGCCGCGTAGACCGAATTGACCAGAGGCTAGAGCACCTTGATCACGTCTTTATCAATCGCCAGCATGTAACCACGGCGCGCGATATTCTTGACCAACAGCTCGCTCACCATCTGATTGCCTAAGGTGTCGCGCAGGCGTTTAATTCGTGTGGCTCCCGCCGCCTCGTCACAATCGGATGCGTCACGGCCCGAAATCACGCCCTCGATCTGGCTGCCGGTCATGATGTCGTCGTCCATCCGCGCCTCTGCCAGCACGGCCAGCGTCTCCATCGCCGCAGGCGTGAGCGAGAAACCAAGATTATTGAGGTACACCTTGTTCTCTTCGCGGCTGATCAGCAGTGATGAGACTTGTATCCCTGTCCGTTCAATCTGGGCCATGCGGCGGTTGAAAGTGATGAGCAGCATCAACAGCACCACCGCCGCTACCAGCATCGCCGCAGCAAAGATCAGCAGCACGCCAATCAGCACGCGGTAATTGGTGAGCGTGTCGGAAAAGGCCGTGCCCGACTGGGCGAGGATCTCAAGCAGCTTGATCTCGGCCGCAGAGGTCAGCGTGTCGTTCTCGATAAAGATACGCTCGACCCGCGCGTTGAACGCGTTCGCATCGGGCAGCGCCCAGAACAGCACGATGGCCCCGATCGCCAGCAAGCCTGCGACGACACTGATGCCGATGATGACAAACCGGCCACCGTTGCGGCGCATTTCAGAAGCGGAGGTAATTTGATCCGGCACTATCTTTCCTTTGCGCAAGTCCTTCGGGGCCAAAGACAGAGACGACGTTCAGCAATGTCCATCCGCTTGCGCGCAGGCGCTGGGCCAGTTGCGCTTCAGCAACCGCTCTGGAGCATTGCCCTGACACTTCGGCCACACCGTAGTGTAGCCGCAGGGGATTGTCCTGCTTGGCTTTATAGTCGGCATAGCAATCGGCGGCAAAGGCGGGCCCGGCGGATACACCGGTAAGGGCGGCCAATACGGCGATGCTGAGGAAAAGGCGTGTGTGTTTCATGGGCTGAAGATGCATTTTTCCGTGCGGATATACAATATCTGCCGCGATGGTGTGCCAGCGTTATTGGATAGCAAGAGGGTGTTATTGCCTGTCCGGCAGCAACGGGGCCAGATCATCGCACATTGCTGCATGTCCCGAACGCGCCGCTCCTGCCTCTGGCCCCTATTCTTGGAAGGAATACTCTCATGACGTTCAAATTGCCCGCCCGCCTGATCGGCACGCTGATCGCCGCCTTGATTGCCCTGACTACATTTGGTGCGGCCCCTGCATTAGCCGACCGCGACCGCGACGCCCGTATCGCCGCCACCATTCTGGGACTCGCTGTCGTGGGTAAAATCATCCATGACAAGAATAAGAAAGATAAGGTCGTCACGAAGCGCTATGATGACGTTCGCCGCCACGGTTATGACAACCGCCGGTTCCAACCAAAGCCGCTGCCGCGCCGTGTTGATACCCGCCTGTTGCCGGGCAACTGCCTGCGCAGCGTCCAGACGCGGCGCGGTCAGGTGCAGATGTTCGAGCAGCGTTGCCTTGAGCAGAACTACCGATTTGTGAACCGCCTGCCGCGCAACTGTGCCCAGACGATCCGCACGGACCGTGGGCACCGCGCGGGATATGATGCGCGGTGCCTGCGTCAAAGTGGCTATCGGCTCGCACGCGGCTGACCCGGAATTCGGCGCAGGAGTATCACCCTTCGCGCCGATCACTGTGCGGTCACTTTCGCCGCGCAGGACAAGGGAGGGAGGGATGTTCGGGCATCTCTCCCTTTTTACGTTGCGCTTGGGGCGGGCTTCGGCTTTTCCGGCGTCTATGAAACCTGATTATACATTTGAGATTGCCGCTGCCGCGCGCGGTTATGCCCGGGTCGCCGGTGTTGACGAGGTTGGCCGCGGGCCGCTGGCCGGACCCGTGACTGCCGCCGCCGTGGTGCTGGACCCTGCGCGCATCCCCGAGGGGCTCAACGACAGCAAAAAACTCACCTCGAAAAAGCGCGAGGCGCTGTATGCGCAGATCATGGAGGTGGCTGATGTGTCCATCGCCCATGCCTCGGTCGAGGAGATCGAGGAGCATAACATCCTGCGCGCCAGCCACATCGCGATGGTGCGCGCGCTAGAGGGGCTGAAGGTGCCGCCAGACTATTGCCTGATCGACGGAAACATGATTCCGCGCGGATTATCCGTTCCGGCGGAAACAATTATCAAAGGTGACGCCCGTTCTGTTTCCATTTCGGCGGCCTCAATTATGGCCAAAATATGTCGGGATTATGTCATGTTGTCCTTGGCGCAACAGCACCCCGGATACGGCTGGGAGACCAACATGGGATATGGATCAAAAAGACACATCTTGGCGCTTCAAGAATTGGACGTAACCCCACACCATAGACGTTTGTTCAAACCGGTACACAACATCTTGTGGCAAGATTAATTGTTAAAACATTGATTCAAAAAACAAATTGACCAAGATTCGCTCTGCGGCCATCTTAGGCATTAACCAACGAGTGCAAAAAATGCACCGGGTAACGAGGCAGAGCAATGACAGTAAAGACCAAGGGAGCGCAGGCGCTTCCCCTAAATACGATACTGAGCGGTGATTGCATCGACGTGATGAATTCACTGCCCGAAGCAAGCGTCGACCTGATTTTTGCGGATCCCCCGTATAACCTTCAGTTGCGCGGCGATCTGCACCGGCCGGACAATTCCAAGGTAGACGCGGTCGATGATCACTGGGACCAGTTCGACAGCTTCGCGGTCTATGATACGTTCACCAAGGCCTGGCTGAAAGCGGCCCGCCGCCTGCTCAAGCCGAATGGCGCGATCTGGGTGATCGGCAGCTACCACAATATCTTCCGCGTCGGGGCGGCCTTGCAGGATCAGGGCTTTTGGATCCTCAATGATGTGGTCTGGCGGAAATCGAACCCGATGCCCAACTTCCGTGGCAAGCGCTTTACCAATGCCCATGAGACGATGATTTGGGCCGGTAAGGACGAAAACAGCAAATACACCTTCAACTATGAGGCGCTCAAGGCGCTGAACGAAGGGATCCAGATGCGCAGCGATTGGGTTTTGCCGATCTGTAACGGCCACGAGCGGTTGAAGAACGACGCAGGTGACAAGGCGCACCCGACACAAAAACCCGAAAGTCTGCTGCACCGCGTGCTGGTCGGCTCTACCAACCCCGGTGATGTGATTCTCGACCCGTTTTTTGGTACAGGCACTACCGGTGCGGTCGCCAAGATGCTGGGCCGTGATTTCATCGGGATCGAGCGTGAGGAGGAGTACCGCAAGGTCGCCGCCAAACGTATCGCGGGTGTTCGCAAATTCGACAGTGAAGCACTCCAGACTACCACATCCAAACGTGCGGAGCCGCGTGTGCCTTTTGGCCAGCTGGTCGAGCGCGGGATGCTGCGGCCGGGCGAGAACCTGTATTCCATGAACAACCGTCACAAAGCCAAAGTGCGCGCCGATGGCACGCTGATTGGCGCTGACGTCAAAGGCTCTATCCATCAGGTCGGTGCCGCCCTTGAGGGTGCGCCAAGCTGTAACGGATGGACCTACTGGTGCTATAAAAAAGAAGGAAAAAGCGTCTCGATCGACGTATTGCGCCAGCAGATCAGAGCGGAAATGCAAGCCTGATCCACACTTGAGAATTCGAACACCGCCAGTGTCACCGCGCCCTCCACACGAGGGACCGCGCTGCTGACACTCACCTTGGCCCCGCCTTCATTGGCGGGGCTTTTTTGGTTGATATTCGTAGCGGTGCAGCGCCCCTAGCTCGCCCGCGCGCGTTTGCGCAGGCCGTGGCGTAGCGCCTGTTCGACATAGCGCACGCCAAATTCGGCCTTGTTCACCACGTATAGAACACCTGCCGACGCCGCCTTCTCCCACATGAACGGCGTTGGCCAATCGCTCACCATGATCACAGGGATGCGCGCATGTTTTGGATTTTCCGCCAGTTCCAGCGCGAATTCCGCGCCCACGCCATCTGGCAGGTTGTTATCAAGCAAGATCAGCGATACCTCACCCGCAGCAAGGGCAAGGCGGGCGGATTCCAGTGTCGCGGCGACCTTTACATGCATCTTACCGCCCGAGCGTCCGATCACACGGGTCATCATTTGCTGGTCAAACTGGCTGTCTTCGACAATCAGGCACGTCGCGCCCTGTGATGGATCGGTTGCGGCAAACTGGTGCATGAGAATCTCCTGACGATGAAGCTGTACCTCTGATATGACGCCAAGGGATTAAGAAGCGCTTAGCGCGGCATGGGTGTCTGGGCGCGATTATACGGCTGCCAATCGGTAATCTCGGGGTAATATTGTGCCCGCCATTGCCGCACGCGCGGGTTCATTACGCGCCGCCACAGGGGGGGCACCATCGCCATCATCGTCATCAACGGATAGCCGAAGGGCAGCTGTGGCGCCTCGTCGGGTCCGTAATTTTGCAGCACTGCAAAGCGCCGGTCGGGTTTAAAGTGGTGGTCGGAATGGCGCTGGAGGTTGATCAACAACCAGTTGGACGCTTTCTGCGCCGCATTCCAGCTGTGGCGCGGCTTTACATGCTCGTATTTACCCTCGCCCAGATGTTTGCGGGTCAGGCCGTAATGCTCGATGTAATTAACCAGCTCCAGCTGCCAGATGGCGACGCCTGCCTGCACCATGAACAGACCCACACCGGACCAGCCACCCAAAGCAAAAGCCAGCGCGAAAAATACTGTTTGCAGCGCCCAATAGCGCCAGAATGGGTTGCTACGGTCGGTCCAGGGCAGCGATTTGCGCGCCAGCATTGCTTTTTCCGCGCCAAACGCACTGATCCAGCACTGGCGCAGTACACGGGGATAATAGCGGTGGAACCCTTCATTATAGCGTGCCGTAACCGGATCGCGCGGGGTCGCGACATAGCGGTGATGAACCAACATATGCTCGGACCGGAAATGCGAATAGAGCACCATCGCCAGCAGCAGATCGGCCATCCAGCGCTCCAGCTTGCTCTTCTGGTGCATCAGCTCGTGAGAATAATTGATGCCCACTGTCCCGGTGATTACGCCCACGCCAAAGAACACACCGATCCGCTCCGCTGTGTTCAGATGCTCGGCCTGCGGGGCGTACCACAACAGGCCCGCGAGCATCGCGAACTGCACCGGCGCCCAGATGACGGTGATCAACTTGTACCAGAACATATCCTCTTCGCCTGCGGATAAATCCGCGTTTTCGGTATACAGGCCCAAGGCTGCGTCGAGTGCGGTGAAAAGATACCATGTCGCCACGGGCACCAGCGCCAATGCCCAGCCGCCATAAACTGCACCGACCCACGCCAGCGGCACCAGCCCCAGCGACAGCCAGAATGGCAATGCGCGGCTGAGCTTGGCAAGCTCGGAAGGAGGAATCGAGGAGGTTGTCTCGGTCATGATCGTGGCCTTGTTTTTCCGACACTATAACAGAGATCGTGGCTCTGTCCCCTGTGGCGTTGCGTCCGCGCGGATCAGATCAAACGCCTTGCGCATCACTGTGGGCAGATCGGAGGGGCGAAACTCATTATGCGGTTTGAACGCGCCTGTATGTGGGGCGGCATCGTGCGGCAACTCCGCAATCATTACGCGCAAAATCAGATGGAAATGGGTGAAGGTATGTCGCACCTCGCCTTCGCTTTCCTCCCAATCACCGCGCGCGGGGGGAGTGCTTTCGGGATGCGGCAGGCCGGTATCGACCCACTCCGATCCGGGCCACCCGAGCATGCCACCCAGCAACCCTTTGTCGGGCCGCGTCTCCAACAGCCACGCGCCATCCGAGCGCCGCCCCAGATAAACCGTGCCGTGGCGCACTGGTTTGGCTTTCTTCGGAGTCTTTTTGGGAAGCTCGGCCATCGTTCCTGCCGCGCGGGCGGCGCAGGGCGTGCGCCACGGGCAGATGCCACAGGCCGGGGATTTTGGCGTGCAGATCGTCGCGCCCAGATCCATCACTGCCTGTGCATAATCACCGGCCCGCGTCGCAGGCGTGTGTTTGTCGGCATAGATCATCAACTGCGGCTTCGCCTCCGGCAGCGGCGTGTGCAGATCGTAAATTCGCGCCATCACCCGCTCGACGTTGCCGTCGAGGACGGCATGGGGCAGATCAAAAGCAATCGAGGAGACCGCAGCAGCGGTATAGGGACCAATGCCCGGCAGTTTCAGCAAGGCGGCGTGATCGGCGGGGAAGGTGCCATCATGTTCTGCCACGACAGCGCGGGCGCATTTGAGCAAATTGCGCGCACGGGCATAATATCCAAGGCCCGCCCATTCCCCCATCACATCAGCGTCATCCGCCGCCGCCAGATCGCGTACCGTGGGCCAGCGCGCGATGAAGCGGCGGAAGTAATCCTTGACCGTCGCAACGGTGGTCTGTTGCAACATGATCTCGCTCATCCAGATGGCGTAAGGGTCTGGTTGTACACCGTCCTCGCGGGCCTGCGGCGGCACGCGCCACGGCATGTCGCGGGCGTGGGTATCGTACCACGCCAGCAGCGTTACAGACATGTTATCATTATCACGCACAGTTTATGAACCAATCCTCAATTGCCATGGTGGCAGGGCCTGCGCCTTGCGCTATGCTGTCTGGTGTTCCACATAGCGTGACAGTCCCGCTGCTGCCACCGCCCAAGTCAGAAAGCACGCATTCACATGCCGCCCCGCCGTACAACGACCAAAGGATTCGCCCGCACGGCAAGCCTGCTCACAGCCAAGATCCGCAAGGCATCTGAGAGCCGTGGGTTCGCGCAGTCGCGATTGCTCACGAACTGGGCTGAGGTTGCAGGCGAGGAAGCTGCCGCCATCTCGCGCCCTGTAGAAGTATCGTATGGCCGTGGTGGGATGGGGGCGACGCTGACCTTGCTCACGACGGGAGCGAACGCGCCTGTGCTAGAGATGCAGAAAGAACAGCTGCGCGCGCGGGTCAATGCGGTCTACGGATATAACGCAATCGCGCGGGTGCGGGTGACGCAGACAGCGGCGACAGGTTTCGCCGAAGGCCGCGTCGCCTTTGATCACGCGCCCAAGAGAACCGCCGCCGCACCCGATCCTGCGATCACCGCACAAGCGACCCAAACCGCCGCAATCATCGGCGATGAAAGTTTGCGCGATGCCCTTGCACGGTTGGGCGAGAACATATTGAACAAGAACAACCGCTGAGCGTTGAGACATACGCTTGCAAACTGATACAGACAGAAGGAAGCAGATTATGAACCGCAGAAACATTCTCCTTGGCGCATGCGCCGTCGTTGGTCTTGGCGGCTGGTATATGACCGGCAACCGCAGCAGTTCGATCGAGGCGTTTCCGGGCGCGCGTCTGCCCGGTGCCGCCAATGCCCAGACAGCCCCCGCCGACATCGACACGTCGAGCATCGAAGACATGGTTATGGGCAGCGCCGATGCACCGGTCGAGATCATCGAGTATGCCTCGTTTACCTGCCCGCACTGCGCCACCTTCCATCAAGGCGTTTTCAAACAGTTGAAGGAAGAATACATCGATACGGGCAAGGTCCGCTTTATCTACCGCGAAGTCTTCTTTGATCGCTTCGGCCTCTGGGCATCGCTGGTCGCGCGCTGTGGTGGGCCCGAGAAGTACTTTGGCATCACCGATCTGATTTATGCAGGTCAGGACCAGTGGAGCCGCGCCGGTGATCCCGCCGCCATCGTCGAAGAGCTGCGCAAAATCGGTCGTCTGGCGGGCATTGACAACGAGACACTTGAGGCTTGCCTGCAAGACGGTGATCAGGCGCAGACGCTGGTGGCGTGGTATCAGGATAATGCCGAAGCCGACGGTATCGACAGCACACCGAGCTTTCTCATCAACGGTGAAAAGCATGCCAACATGAGCTATGCGGCCATGAAGGCCATCATCGACGAAGCGCTGGCTGGCTGATGGCCGCCCCTCTCGCTGGCCTCAAGGTCATTGAGCTTGCCCGTGTTCTGGCCGGTCCCTGGGCTGGTCAGACACTGGCGGATCTGGGTGCCGACGTGATCAAGGTCGAGAGCCCCGAGGGCGATGACACGCGTCAGTGGGGCCCTCCTTTTGTCGAGCGGGAGAATGACCGGTCGTCCTCCTACTTCCATTCCGCCAATCGGGGCAAGGCTTCGGTAATTGTGGACCTGCGCACGCAGGAAGGGCAGGAAAAACTGCTCGGTCTTCTGGATGGCGCGGACATCCTCATCGAAAATTTCAAGACCGGCGGTCTTGCGAAATACGGGCTGGATTATGCGAGTGTGTCGGCCCGCTGTCCAAAGTTAATTTACTGCTCCATCACCGGCTTCGGCCAAACCGGCCCCTATGCGCACCGCCCCGGCTATGATTTTATCATTCAGGGCATGTCGGGCCTGATGTCCATCACAGGAGACCCGAACACCCAGCCGCAGAAACACGGCATGGCGATCACGGATATCTTTACCGGCATCTATTCGACCACCGCCATTCTGGCAGCGGTCCACCAGCGTGCGACGACAGGCGTGGGCCAGCACATCGACATGGCTTTGCTGGATTGTGCGGTGGCGATCACCGGCAACCAGGCGATGAATTACCTCACCTCCGGCACGCCGCCCACGAGGATGGGCAATGCGCACCCCAATCTCACGCCCTATGAGGTTTTCGAGACATCGGATGGCCATATCATCATCGCAACGGGAAATGACGGACAGTTCCAAAGGCTTTGTACGCTTCTGGATCTTGGGGACATGGGACGCGATCCGGCTTACCTCAAAAACGCCGACCGCGTCGCCAACCGTCCTGCGATGAACGCAGCACTTGAGGCGGCCACGCGGCAGCATACCCGTGAAAATCTGCTGGCGCTTTGCGAAGCGCATAATGTGCCGGCAGGGCCGATCAACAACATGAAAGATACCTTCGATGATCCGCAGGTCATCGCGCGCGGCATGCAAATCGAGCTGGACGGCGTGCCGGGAATCAATTCGCCGTTCAAGTTTTCGGGGGCTGAGCTTTCGCTGCACCGGCCTGCGCCAAAACTGGGCGAGGATGACTGAAAACGCCGGTTATCCCGCTCCAGATATCCGTTTTAGCGCGTCCCACAAGGCGTTGTCCTCGGCCATCTTCAACCGGACCGGCAGGGTGATCACCTTCATCCTGAATGTGGGCGGCAGCCGTACTGCGTCCTTCTCGGTAGTCACTAGCTGCGCGCCGCGGGCGCGGGCGTCCGCCTCGAGCCGCCCCATCAGCGCCGATGTCAGCGGCTGATGATCCGACAGCGCTTCGGCATGGACCAATGTCGCGCCCAGACCGCGCAAAGTGGCAAAAAACTTCTCCGGATGGGCGATGCCCGCAAAGGCCAAAAGCGGCGTATCGGTCCAGTCCATCCCGGTTTGCAACGGCTCAAGGACGGCTTGAACATGGGGCAGGCCTTTGGGCAATGCGCTGGTGTCAAAACTGTCCTGCGCCGCGCTGTCGCCAATCGAGAGCAGCAGATCAGCGCGAGCCAGCCCGGTCTGGACCGGTTCGCGCAACGGCCCCGCTGGCAGGCACAACCCGTTGCCAAAGCCCTTGGTGGCATCGACAACGACAATGCTCAGATCATAGGCCAGGTCAGGGTTCTGGAAACCGTCGTCGAGAATGATGGTCTTCGCTCCCGCCTCTTGCGCCGCCAGCGCCCCCGCCGCGCGGTCCTTGGCCACCCAAACTTCTGCAAAGGCGGCCAGCAGCAGCGGCTCGTCGCCCACCTGTGCCGCCGTGTGGCGCGCGGGGTCCACGCGCACCGGCCCTTCCAGCGTCCCGCCATAGCCGCGCGAAACGATGTGCGGCTCCATATACAGATCGCGCAGGCGTTCGGTGACGGCGATGACAGTGGGTGTTTTGCCGGTGCCGCCTGCGTTGATATTGCCGACACAGATCACGGGGACATCCATCCGTTTTCGCGCGCCTTGCGCCAGCCTGCGCGCCGTGCCGCGTGCGTAGAGCGCGCCAAGCGGTTGCAGTAGGCGGGCCCGCACGCTCGGCTTGGACCGGTGCCAAAAATCCGGTGCGCGCATCAGGCGACCCCCCTTTGCGTGTCGAGGGTATCCTGCACCAGATCGGTGATGCGGTCGGTCAACGCGGCGCCCTCGCTCACGACGTCCCAACCGGCATGGGCCATCAGCGCGGCCTGGTCTGGTGCGACCAAACGCGAGACGGCCATCCCGAGTGCGGCGCTGTCGTTGATGATCCGCGCCGCACCGGCCGCCGCCAGCCGTGAATAGCTTTGAAGATGCCGCCCGACGCGCGGACCATAGAGCACGGCGGATCCCAACGCAGCGGCTTCCAGTGGATCGACCCCGCCACGCCCCGCTACCAACGATCCGCCCAAAAACGACACCGGCGCGACACGGTAGAACAGACCGGTATCGCGCGGATCTTCTGTAATCAGGATTTGTGTCGTGTCGTCTGGATAATTGCCATCGTCCCAGTTGAGCACCCTGAAATCCTGTGTGCGGGCTTCGTGATACGCGGCGGTCGGCGTGAGGGTGCCGCTAGGCCGCAGGATCAAAAGCAGCCGGTGCGACAGGCGCAGCGCCTGACGGTGCGCTGCCAGCACGGTTTGCAATTCTTCTTCTTGCACACCATTGGCAAACCAGATCGCGCGTCCCACGCAGGTGGCGGCAAGATCGGCGAGGTCAGTCTCGTTGCAGGACAGCGCCTGACCACCCGCTTGCAGGGCGGTGGTGATTTCGACATCTTCTTTTGACAGACCCAGTTGCAGCAGGCGCCGACCGGCGGCGGGGGTGCGCGCCATTACAGCGGCAAACAGCGGCAGCAGATTGCGCGCCACGTCCGGCAGCCATCTGTCGCGGCGCCCGTCAAATCCTGCGGAATCCGCGTTGATCAGATACATCGCACAGCCCCTCTCGGCGGTGGCGAGGATCAGGTTGGGGCGCAATCCGCCCCATGTCCAGACACAGCAATCAGGTGCCCAGTGGTCCAGAAAGGCGGCCACGCTGGCCGGATGATCCTCGCAGATCTCGCAAACGATGATGCCGACTGGTCGCTCTTCCTCCAGATCGCGCGGCGGGGTCGCGGTCGAGATCAGCACACAAAGGTCCGGGCGGCTGGCAATCTGGCGTTGCGCCAGATCAACCACCGCCAGATAGGCATCGGCCTCGGCGCAGTGGATCCACAACAGATCCCCATCGGGGCGTATCTGGGTAAACACCGGCAGCCGGATGTCACCGCGACGCACCAGCGCGCGGTACGCAGACAGCCCCAGCGATCTGCCCATCGCGATGCTACCCCAGCTCTTTTGTGGCCGAGGCAGGTGTTGCCTCGTCAGTCAGGCGGTGCAGATGCGCGATGTAGTAGCGCATATGTGCGTTATCCACGGTCCGCTGCGCCTCGTTTTTCCACGCATCATAGGCGGTGGCGTAATTCGGAAAGATTCCGACGACGTGCAGATCGTCGACGTTCTTGAAGGTATTTTCGCTGGGGGTCACCAGTTCGCCGCCGAAAACGAGGTGCAGGCCTTGGGTCATCGGGTCTCTCCTTTGAGATCATTCAGCCTGTGTGTGCACGGCGCGGCCCTGTGACGTCAAGCGTGCAACGCGGTCAGGCAAGCGCATCCATCAGCGCGGCGTGAATGGCCTGACCACCCGCCACGACACCGTCAAGGCGCGGATCGGCTCCGTTGAACACCAGCGGCGCACCACGTTGGTTGGTGATTGTGCCGCCCGCCTCCGCCACGATGAGCGCACCCGCGGCAATGTCCCATTCCCAACTGGGGCGCAGGGTCAGCATGGCATCGAAACGCGCCTGCCCGACAAGACCCAGACGGTAGGCAAGGGACGGGCGATAAGCGGGCTTGAACGTGGGGCAGGCACCGCTGCGCCAAACTGTGCCCGCCATTGCGGGTTTCGCGGCCAGAATACAGGCCTCGTCAAAATCCGAGACGCCCGAGGCCCGGATAGGCGCACCATTGAGGTACGCCCCTCGGCCCAGAGCCGCCGTATACAGCAGATCGCGCAGCGGCAAATAGACGACCGCTGCGGTGACTTGCCCGCGCTCCGCCACCGCGATGGCGTGGGCCCAAGTATCGGCCCCTTCGGTGAAGCTGCGGGTGCCGTCGATCGGGTCAATGATGAACACGCGGTCATGGCCAAGGCGTACGGCGCTGTCCTCACTTTCTTCCGACAACCAGCCATAATCGGGGCGGGCCTGCCGCAGCACAGCATGCAGGTGGTCGTTTACGGCAAGATCCGCTTCGGTCACCGGACCCGCGCCGCCGGGTTTGTCCCAACGCTTGGCGGTTTTCCCGGCAAAGCCGGTTGCGATGCGGCCCGCGTCGCGCGCAGCGCCGATCAGCAGGGGAAGATCAGCTGCCGGCAATGGTCATGCCCGGCACCAGTAGGGAGGGGACGACCCGGCTCAGATGCAGGCGGGCGTCATTGGCTGGTACGATCGCCAACAGCATATCGCGCAGATTGCCCGCGATGGTACATTCATTCACCGGATACGTAATCTCGCCGTTCTCGACCCACAGGCCCGCCGCCCCGCGCGAATAATCGCCGGTATTGGGATTGATGGTGGAGCCGATCATCGAGGTGACCAGCAGACCTGTGCCCATGTCGCGGATCAAATCATCGCGGGTCGTCTCGCCTTGGGTCAGCGCCACGTTCCACGGGCTGGGTGAGGGGCCGGAGCTGGTCCCGCGTGCGGCATTGCCGGTGGAGGGCAGGCCCAGTTGGCGGCCAGTTCCCAGATCGAGTGTCCAGCTTTTCAGTACGCCATCCTCGACCACCGTACGCTTTGACGTGGGTAGAAATTCACCGTCGAATGGACGGCTGCCGCTGGTGCGCGGGCGGTGCGGATCCTCGATCAGCGACAGACCTTTTGGCAAAACCTGTTCGCCCATCGCGCCGCGCAAAAACGATGCGCCGCGTGTGATCGCACTGCCGTTGATCGCCGACAGCAGATGCCCGATGAGCGAGCTTGCGATACGCTCGTCGAAGAGGACGGGATAGGTGCCTGTGGGCGGTTTGCGCGCGCCAAGGCGTTGCAACGTTCGCTCGGCGGCGGTGCGGCCAATCTCGGCAGCGCTGCGCAGATCGCTCTGGAAAATGCGGCTGTCACCGTCATAATCCCGCTCCATCGTCGCACCCGTACCCGCAATCGCCACACAGCTCAGCGCACGGTCGGTGCGGCGGTATCCGCCGGAAAACCCGTTTGAACCGGCAAGATGTACCTCACGCGCGCCGTATCCGGCGCCGGCAGATTGTACTTGGCTGATCCCCTCTACGCTAAGCGCCGCCGCCTCTGCCTCTGCGGCATCGCGGTGCAGCGCGTCTGGCGCAGGCTCGTCTGAGGGGTCGTTCAGCTCCAGAACCGTGACATCCCAATCGGTCGCCAGCTGATCGGGGTCGGCAAGGCCCGCGTATTTGTTCTCGGGCGCTTCGCGTGCCATCGCGACGGCACGTTCCGCCATCTCGGACAGGGTACGCGAGGATGTATCAGAGGCGGACACGATGGCGCTGCGCCGACCTACAAAAACGCGCAGCCCGATGTCCGTGGCCTCCTGACGCTGCGCCTCTTCCAGCGTGCCTGCGCGCACATCCACGGAAACAGAAGTGCCGCGCACGGCCATCGCATCGGCGGCGTCGGCACCTGCGGTCTTGGCGGCGGCCAGCATCTGTGCGGCCAGCGCATCAAGGGCTTGGGTCATCGTATTCTCCTGATTAAGCCATAGAGGTAGCGGCGCAGGCCAACCCCTGCAAGGGCGTGGCCCAAAAAGAAAAAACGACCCGCGCGGGGCCGCTTTCACTATCTGTTAGCAGCGCCAGAGCTATCTGATCCGCTGTCCATTGGCCAGAATCTCTCCTGCCTCGTTGAACTCGATCGTCGATTTCAGCGTATCGGGCCCGTCACCGGGAATAGCAAAAAGCCCCAGCATCATGCGCGCGCCCATGACCTGATCGGGCGGGAGCATCCCCATCGCCACCAGCCTGTCCAGCAGCGCGCTCGCGCCAGCAATATTGATATTGATATCGCCTACAGGCTTGGGAAAGCCGGGAAGTGTAACCTTGTCGGTGTTGTCAAAGGCGATATCGCCGGTCGCCTCGACCTGGGCGCCCACAGCATCAAGCGTCAGACGGTTGATCGTCAGCGCCTCTACTTCGGCGGGGTATGCGCCGGTTGTTGCGGCTTGTTGCACCGCCTCGGCATCAAACGGGTCGGACAGCACCTTAGCCTTCCCGCTCAGATCCAGCGCGAAGGTCGCGGGATCGCGGGGCAACTGGCCTGCGGGGTCAAACATAGCCCAGATGATGTCGGACATCGTCAGGTCCGTCATATTGAATGCCAGTTTGAAATCCTGCGGGTCGTCGGATTTGATCACCGGCGTGCGCAGTTGCAGCCCGGATTGTGCCATCTGCGCAAACAGCGGGATCGGCAGACCTGCCAGCTCGGCACCGATCTGGATGTCGCGGGCATCTACGTCATAGCGCAACCCGTCCTGTCCCATCGCCACCCCCAAGGTCGAACTGGCCGAAGCGGTCTTGACCCGCGAGGTGCCGTCGACGGATGTCACCTCGAACTGGGTCTCGGAGCCTTGCTTGGCGAAGGTGCCGTCAAACGCGAAGCCGGAGGTGATCAGTGGCGTGAAATCTTGGCTCTGCGGCGCGGCGTCGACCGGCATGGTGCTGGTACCCTCAAAGGTTATCGCGCCCAGTGTCGATTGAATGCTCACGGCTTCTACGGTGTCAGGCTCGTTGAACATCAGATCATAGGTGAGGCTGCCCACCTCGACCGACTGGTCATAGCTGCGGGTCTCGCCCGCGCTTACGTTTGTCTGTGAAGTAAGATCGTTGCCCGACAGGGCGAAACGGGCCGAATTGGCATCCACCGGTACGCCATCCACCGTCAGCGAAGCCAGCGTGAGCGCAAAACTATCGGCGTTATAGTCATAGGTCATCGCCGCCGCATCGCCCCGCGCCGTCATTTTGTGACCGCTCTGGACATAGTCGAGCGAAAGCTCCGACGCGGGCGACACATCGTCTGCCGCGATATCAATCGTCATGGGCAGGCGGGGGGGCATCACGATATCCACGCTGCCATCGCCGTTCTCGACGAACTCCAGCGTACCGATGCGCATGTTCATCGCGCGCGTGCCGCTCATCTGCACCGCAAGGTCGCTGACGGCGAGAGTGTTGCCCGTGGTGGTTTGCGTGGAAGTGACGGTGTACCCCATCCCCTCCAGATACGCGCGCCAGTCGCCCCAGACCTGCGCGGCGGTCAGGTCGGCGGCGGCGGTTGTGGCCATCAGGGACAGGCCAAGGGCCGTGGTCGCCATAAACTTGCGGGCAGGGGTCATCACTATGCGTCCTCAGGTTTCAAATATTTACCTGAACGTCAGTCAATCCGCAGGTGGGGTCAAGGGCCGGTTGCAGCGCTCAGCGGTCCGGGGGTGGCCCCTGAGTTGTCAGCGCGCTAGGTTCGCGGAAAATTACCAGGCGAAAGCCCGCAATCTTAGGGAGACTTTACATGGATATGACGTCGAAAACTGTCATGATCACGGGCGCCAGCCGTGGCATCGGAGCGCAGACTGCGCGGGTTTTCGCCAACGCTGGCGCGAATGTCGTGCTGCTGGCGCGATCGCAGGATGATATCGCCGCCCTCGCCGGTGAAATTGGTGAACGGGCGATCGCGATCCCCTGCAACGTGGCGCGGTATTCCGAGATGTCGTCGGCAGTTGCCACGGCCGTGCAGGTATTCGGCGGCCTCGACGTGCTGATCAACAATGCAGGTGTCGTCGACCCCATCAGCCATCTGGGCGACGCCGATCCCGATGCCTGGGGTCAGCTGATCGACATCAATGTGAAGGGCGTGTTCAACGGTATTCATGCAGCCCTGCCAGCGCTGCGGGAGGGCGGCGGGTCTGTCCTCACCATCAGCTCCGGCGCGGCGCATAATGCGATCGAGGCATGGAGCGCCTATTGCGCGTCCAAGGCGGCGGTGAACATGATGAACCGGTCTCTGCATCTGGAGGAGGCGGCGAATGGTATCCGTGCGATTGGCCTGTCGCCGGGGACCGTCGCGACCGAGATGCAGCGCACGATTAAGGCATCGGGGGTAAATCCGGTGAGCCAGCTTGACTGGGACGTGCACATTCCCGCGGACTGGCCCGCGAAATGCCTGCTGTGGATGTGCAGTGCCGAGGCCGACCAATATTGCGGTGATGAAATATCGCTGCGCGAGGACACAATTCGTCGTGCGGTGGGCCTGATATGAGCGCGGATCTGATTGAACTGGACAAGACGGATGGTATCTGGACCGTCACCCTCAACCGGCCCGACAAGGCAAATGCCCTGACTGAAGAAATGTTGCGCGCACTTTGCGAGATCATGGAGAGCGCGGGAGATGCGCCCGCGCTGATCCTGACGGGACGCGGCAAGATTTTTAGCGCAGGCGCCGATCTGGATGCGGCGCGCGCGGGTCTGGCGGTCTCGGATCTGTGGGAGCGGTTGTCGGGCGCCATGGTTGCCCTGCCGGGCCTGACGATTGCGGCACTGAACGGCACGCTGGCGGGCGGTGCGATGGGTATGGCACTGGCCTGCGATATGCGCATCGCCGTGCCGGGAGCCAAGTTTTTCTATCCGGTTATGAAGAACGCGTTTCTGCCCCAACCCAGCGATCCCGCGCGCATGACGGCTCTCATTGGTCCTGCCCGGACCAAGATGATCTTGATGGGGGGCCAAAAGATAACAGCAGATGAAGCTCTGGCATTTGGTCTGATCGACCGGATTGTGGCGCCCGATACGCTGATCGAAGAGGCGCATGCCCTTTGTGCCGACACTCTTGGTGCGCCGGTCCAGATCGCGCGGCAGATCAAGGCGATGTGCGGCTAGATCAGCGGGACAAAGGGCACATCGCAAGCGGCCAAAAGTAAAAGCGAGACGATGAGAACGATGTTGCGCATTGGAGTTTCCAACAGGCGGAATGCCTGATCGATACTCCCTAGCACAGTCTTACCGTTTGCGCATACCCCCCGGAATTTTCGACAGAAACGCAGGCGGACGCTTGGCCACCCAGCTTGCGAACTTGGCCAGCCGTGGATGCGCGCGGAGCGCCTCGATGGTATGATACTCACGCGCAAGCTCGGCTTCGGTCAGGCTTGCGTGGATTTCACGGTGGCAAATATGGTGCAGTAATACTGTGGGTCCGCCTTTGCCGCCCTTGAGCTTTGGGGTCAAATGATGCGCGCTTTGTGGCACTCCTGCGGGGATCGGCCTGTCGCATAGTGGACAAACCGGATCGGCCGGTACCGTATCGAGCCTGCGCGCCACTTGATCCTCCTGTCCCGCTGCGCCATGAGAGTGGGACGGTTGACCGGATAGGCAAGGGCGCTGATATGAATTTGGATATCTCATGAAACGCGTAGTCGTGATCGGGAGTGGTCCGGCGGGCCTGATGGCCGCCGAAGCCATGGCGCAGGCGGGCATTGCCGTGACGGTCTGCGAGGCGAAGCCGTCGGTGGGCCGTAAATTCCTGATGGCGGGTAAATCAGGTCTCAACCTGACCAAGGTCGAGGCAGCGGAGGAGTTTCACGCGGCCTATGCGGAGGCGGCGCCGTGGCTGCGCCCGATGCTTGAGGCCATGGGCCCGGACGGCGTGCAGGTTTGGGCGCAGGGGTTGGAGCAGGATCTATTCACGGGCAGTACGGGGCGCGTTTTTCCCAAAGCGATGAAGGCCTCGCCGTTGTTGCGGGCATGGCTGGCACGGCTCACGGCTTTGGGCGTTACCTTTAACACCCGCTGGCGCTGGACCGGATGGGAGGGCACCGCGCTGGCCTTTGACACGCCTGATGGCGCGCAAACCCTGAACGCCGATGCGACCATTCTGGCGCTGGGCGGGGCCTGCTGGCGGCGCCTCGGGTCTGACGGTGCATGGTATCCGATGCTGCTGCAAAAGGGTCTGCGGCTGAGCCCTTTTGCACCGGCAAATGCCGGTCTTGCGGTGGCGTGGTCGCCGTTTATGGACAAACACCTTGGCACGGCGGTGAAAAGCATTGCGCTAACGTCTGGCCCTTATACCTCACGCGGGGAGGCGGTCCTGTCGCGCCATGGCATGGAAGGTGGCGGGATATATACCGTGTCGCGTGGCGTGCGGGAGGGGCATTCGCTGATGCTAGACCTCGCGCCCGATCTGACGATGAAGGCGCTTGCGCAAAAACTGTCCAAACCGCGCGGCAAGGCGACACTCACCAGTCATATCCGCAAATCGTTGCGGCTGGACGCCGTGAAGATCGCGCTGCTACAGGAAATGGCGATGCCGCTGCCCACTGAGCCGGGCGCGCTAGCGCAGCTTATCAAGGCGCTGCCGATCCGTCATGGCGGGCTGCGCCCGATGGACGAGGCAATCTCGACGGCGGGCGGTATCGCGCAGGCCGCGCTTGATGACGCGCTGATGATCAGGGCGCTGCCGAACACCTATGCAGTGGGTGAAATGCTGGATTGGGAGGCGCCCACGGGGGGCTATCTGATCACGGCCTGCCTCGCGACCGGGGCGTGGGCGGGCCACCATGCGGCGGCCCGACTGCTGGCTTAGTCGGTATCGCGGGCGCGCGCTGCCTTGAATGCGTCGCGCTTGCGCAGGCCTGCGGCCCAGTCGCCCAAATGATCGTCGACGGGGGCAAACCCGGCACCGATGGACCAATTGATGCAATGCACGGCCAACAGATCCGGCACGGTAATCGCTTCACCCATCAGGAATGGGCCGTCCAGACGCTCTGACAGGGTTTTTGCCCCGCGCGCGAACTCGGCCTTCAGGCTGTCCTTGATTTCCGGCACGCGTTGTTCTTCGGGAAAGACAAAACTGTGCTTGGCCGCGGCCCAGAGCACGGCATCGAATTCGTCAATCAGCCAGAACAGCATCGCATCCTGACGGGCGCGGTCGGGCGTGCCTGCGGGGGCAGTCAGCGCGCCGTGCTTGTCCGCGAGGTACTGCATCAGCGCCACAGAATCGGTGAGGATTTCGTCACCGTCCAGCAGCGCGGGCACTTTGCCAGAAGGATTATATTTGCGTGCCTCATCAGAGCGGGGGGCAGCGGGGATCACATCATAGCTTTGGCCCAGCTCCTCCAGCATCCACATGACGCGGAACGCGCGCGATTTCACGCCGCCGATAACTGTATACATGTTGTCTTTCTCCTTGGTGGTTCAACTGGCACCAAACATGGCCAGCCGGATGAAGGTCCGCTCGATGATCGCCATGGCGGGCGCGGTTTGCCCGGCGGAGCGGAGTTGTAAGTCAGTATCGGTGAGGATCCCCAGCGCTGTTTCCAGCTTGGCCGTGCCCCAATCGCGGGACTGGCGCATCACGCGGTCGCGGTCTCGCACGCCCCAGATCGGCGCGCCGGGGTTGCAGGCGGTGCGGTGCAGCGTGCGAAAATGGCGCATCGCCATGATGCTGAGGGTGACTGCATTGACCCCCTGACTTTGCAACCGTCGCATCAGCGGACCGATCTGGGCGGATTTTTTTTCGGCGACGATATTCAGGATATCATCCACTGCCGCTTCGACCGATGCAGGGGCGCAGGCGGCAACATCTTCAAGGCCCACGGGCGCGTCTGCCTCGCTCAGTTTATAGAGCGACAGTTTCTCCAGTGTCTGGCGAAAGTCACCGGGATCGAGGCTGCGCGCCAGCTCTTCCAGCGCGCCCATGGCGGGGCCGTCGGTGCGCAGCTTGGCCTCGCCCAGCAGCCGCTCAATCTCGGCGCGGTCGGGCGGATCGTCGAATATACCCCAGGCATAGGCATCGCGGTGGCCTTCGAAAGTTTTGAGCAGTTTGGAGGTTTTCTTGAGATCACCGGCGGTCACGATGATCTGCGCATCGCCCGGCTGCCAGTCCTTGACGGTGTCGATGATGATCTGGGCGACCAATTCGTTTGCGCCCTCGACAAAGGCGGCACGGGGGCCGGGGAAAAATCCGATGGCCTTGATCGCGTCCATGAGCAGCGCAGGCTCACGCCGCAGATCGGCAGCAGGGATGCGGGTCAGACGCATTTCCTCTTCCGCCTGCGGGCCCAGAAGTGCTTTGAGGTATTCCTGTCGCTTCAGCGCGACGCGCATCGAGTCGCCTCCATAAAGCAGCAGGCCCAGCTTGTCGCGGGGCGGTTTGGCCACGATACCCGCCCCGTCACGGCGCCCCAGTTTCATGTCGGCAGGTCCGCAGCATAGAGACGTGCGGTGATCTGGTCGCCCAGAATGACCATCAACCGCTCGATCGCGTCCCGTTCGGCGGCGAGCGATGCAACCGTAGTACCGATGGCGGAATAGGCTGTAAAATTCTCGACCTTGCCGGAGGTCACGATACTGCCGGTGGTGGTATCACGCAGGACGTAATCCACGCGCGCGACCAGATTAAAGCGGGTGATGTCACCGGCCCGGTTCACCGCAAGGCCTTCTTCGTCCGATGAAATGATCAGATCAAGATCATAGCGCGCCGCACCGCTGCTGCGGCCCAGACGCGTCTCCAGATGGCGGGTGAGCAGGTAGCCCGCCTGCGTCGCAGGCTCCTGCATCAGCACCTGACCCCGCAGCCGTGCGCCCGTCCCGCCGGTCCCATAGACGGGCGTGAACCCGCACGCGGCCAGCGCCAAAGGCAGGGCGATCAGGCTTCTGCGGCTATACAACGACATTGACGATCCGCCCCGGCACGACGATCACCTTCTTTGGTGTTCCGCCGTCGAGGATACGGACAACGGACGGATGGGCAAGGGCCAGCTTTTCGACCTCGTCCTTTGGCATGTCCGCGGGCACGTCGATCTCGCCGCGCCGCTTACCGTTGACCTGAATGGGCAAGGTGACGGTATCATCGACCAGCATCGCCTCGTCTGCCGTGGGCCATGCGGCGATGGCGATCAGACCCTCGCCACCTTGGCTGGCCCAGATATCTTCGGCCAGATGCGGGGTCATGGGGGACATCAGCTGGGCCATCGTCATCACCGCTTCGCGCTGCGCTGGCTTGGAGGCTTTGGATTTTTGTAGGGTCGCGGTGAAACCGTAGAGTTTGGCGATGGCGGCGTTGAAGCCGAAGCTCTCGATTGCCATGGTCACGTCATGGATGGTTTTGTGCATTTGTTTGAGCAGATCTGCATCTTCCTCCCCCGCCGCATCGTCCATCGCGGCGATCCGGTCAGAGATGTTCCAGACGCGGCCAAGGTGTTTGTATGCGGCCTCTGCGCCGGATGCCGTCCATTCTACATCCCGCTCGGGGGGCGAATCGCTCAGCACGAACCAGCGGGCGGTATCTGCGCCAAAGGCGGAAATGATGCTGAGCGGATCGACGACGTTGTTTTTGGACTTCGACATTTTGGCGGAGGGGATGGTTTCGACCTCTGTGCCGCTATCCTTGAGAAAGGCCTTGTCGCCCTTCACATCTACTTCCTCGGGATAATGGAAGACGGGGCGGCCATCGGCGCCTGTGGATCTGTAGATCGCGTGGGTCACCATGCCTTGGGTGAACAGCGCGTCAAACGGCTCGATCGCGCTCTCCGGCAAATGCCCCGTGATCTGCATCGCGCGGGCAAAAAAGCGGGCGTAGAGCAGGTGCAGGATCGCATGCTCGACCCCGCCGATGTATTGATCGACGTTCATCCAGTATTCTGCGTCTTCCATTACCGTGGGCGTATCGGCATGGGGGGCTGTAAAGCGGGCATAGTACCATGACGAATCGACAAAGGTGTCCATCGTATCGGTCTCGCGCAGCGCGGGGTTGCCGCATTTGGGACAGGGGGTAGTGCGCCATGCGGTGTGCCGGTCCAGCGGATTGCCAGGGATATCAAAGGTGACATCTTCGGGCAGTTTGACGGGCAGGTTTTCCTTTTTCTCCGGCACCACACCGCAATCGTCGCAATGCACGACGGGAATCGGACACCCCCAATACCGCTGGCGCGACAGGCCCCAATCCCGCAGGCGGAATTTGGTCACACCTTGGCCGACGCCCTGGGATTCGCAAAACGAAATCGCGGCGTCGATGGCCTCAAGGCCGGTCTGCCACTGCTCGCCAGCGAAGCCGCGGTTATAGAAAACCTTTTCGGTTTTTTGGGGAACGTAGGCTTCGGTCAACTCATCCGCGGCGTCCTCGGACGGCAGAAAGGTCGAGATAATCGGCAGATCGTATTTTGTGGCAAACTCAAAATCGCGCTGGTCATGGGCGGGGCAGCCGAAGATCGCACCGGTGCCATACTCCATCAGGATAAAGTTGGCGATATAGACCGGCAGCTCTTGCGATGTATCAAAAGGATGGCGCACGCGGATGCCAGTGTCATATCCCAGTTTCTCGCCGGTCTCGATGGCTTCTTCCGTGGTGCCACCTTTGCGGCATTCGGCCACAAACTCGGCGACTTCAGCGCTGTCACGCTCCAACAGCTTGGCAATAGGGTGGTCCGGGGAGATCCCGACAAACGAGGCGCCCAGCAGCGTATCGGGCCGGGTGGTGTAGACCTCGATCCGGTCGTGGCCGTCGGGGGCATTGACGGTCGAGAAGGCAAATTGCAGGCCGCGCGACTTGCCGATCCAGTTTTCCTGCATCAGCCGCACCTTGGCGGGCCAGTTTTCCAGCGTGTCGAGCGCACTCAACAACTCGTCTGAGTAATCGGAGATCTTGAAGAACCACTGCGTCAGCTCGCGCCGCTCGACCAGCGCGCCGGAGCGCCAGCCGCGCCCCTGCTCGACCTGTTCATTCGCCAGAACGGTCATATCCACGGGATCCCAGTTCACCACCGCGTTCTTGCGGTAGATCAGGCCCGCCTCGATCATGTCGATAAACATCGCTTGCTGGTGCTGGTAGTAGTCGGGATGACAGGTGGCGATCTCGCGCGACCAGTCCAGCGAAAAGCCCAAGGGCTTCATCTGTGCCTTCATGTCCTCGATGTTCTGGTAGGTCCACTCACCGGGGTGGATGCCCTTTTGCATCGCCGCGTTCTCGGCGGCCAGACCAAAGGCGTCCCACCCCATCGGATGCAGCACGTTGAAGCCGCGTGCCTGCTTGTACCGCGCGATCACGTCGCCCATCGTGTAGTTGCGCACGTGACCCATATGGATCCGCCCCGACGGATAGGGGAACATCTCCAGCACGTAATACTTCGGCTTGTCGGCAGATCGGACCGCCTTGAAAATCTCGCTCTTTTCCCACGCGGCTTGCCAGTGGGATTCGATCTGGGAGGGGGTGTAGCGTGTGGGGGTGGTCATGGAATGGATGCCTTTTTACGCAAGAACGCCGGACGTGTGATCCTCACAATGCCCGGCGCTGTACTATTGGGGTAACGAATGGGGTGGGGCGATCAGAGCTTGTTATCGGCGATGCGTAACTCGCGGGCGCGCGACAGGATCGCATCTTCGACTGCGCGGCTGGTCGCGGCACTTACCGGTCCACCCTGCGATTGCAGCGCCACGTTGAGCGAGCGGGCATCGAGTGCGGGATCGTCGATCAGCACGGTTGCACGGTACGAACGGCCCCCGCCCGGCGGCGTGCCAAAGCCGGTCACGATGACACCGGTGAAAGGATCGACCGACTGAATGGGCAGGAAGTTCAGGACTTCGAGCGACGCGCTCCACAGATATTTGTTCACCTGCAAGACGCTTTCGGTGTTCGATCTGTTAAAGATCGACCAGATGGTGTTGGCGGAATCAGTCTCGAAATAGTTTGGGTTGGTTGGGTTTAGGGCGGCCGGGTCTTGGTCGGACGCAGGGCCACCTATGCCGCAGGCAGTGAGTGTCATGCCTGTGACCAACAGCATCGCCATGTTCCGGATTGTCATCAATCCCATTTTCACCACCTCATTTACGCCGTTTTGTTATGCAATACCCAAGCCAGCGCAGGTGGGCAAGGTATATGTAGTATAGCACCTCCCATCCGGCGCTACAGATCTGATCGCGGCACCCGACGGCAGGTGGCGAAAATGAGTGTGGCAAAGCTGCACCATTGCGGGTGACATTACATTTCATCCCTCGGGTTCGCTTGCCAAAAGGGCGGGTGCGGCGCAAAACACCCTCATACCTAGATCGGAATTCCCCGGTCAGGTCCTTTCGAATCTTACCTGAGGGAAAACTCATGAAAAAAGTTATCTTCGCTACAACAGCTCTGGTCGCGACAGCCGGCGTTGCAGCAGCAGACGTTACATTCGGCGGTTACGGTCGTTTTGGTGTTCAGTACGTCGATCCAGAAAACGGTGACAGCTCCACAGACGTTACATCGCGTCTGCGTTTGATCATCACTGCAACAGCAGAATCCGATGCCGGCGTTACTTTCGGTGCGATGGTTCGCGTTCAGTCCGGCGAAAGCGCCGAAAGACGCACAATCGTGCCAAACGATCCATTGACTGAAGACAACGAAGGCACACGTGCCCAGTTCAACGGCGTTCGCTTCTTCGCACGTACCGGTGGTCTGGAAGTCGGTGTTGGTAACATCTTCGGTGTGTTCGAATCCATGGACAGCTCCTACCCGATCGATCTGGGTCTGACCGGTCTCGGCTATGACTACACACCCTACGTCTTCGGTCGCGCAGACGGTTACACCTCCGGTGATCTGGGTTCCGCAGGTCAGAACGGCATAGAAGTTCTGTACTCCATCGGTGATTTCGGTCTGCACCTCTCCGCATCCGAGTCCGGTCGTGATAACGACCCGGAAAATCTGTTTGATGGCTCGACACGTACAGCCTTCGGTGTTGACTATGTGTTCAACGGCATCACGCTCGAAGCAGCGATCCAAGACTCTGACCGCGATAACGACACAGAGTTCCAGGTTGCCGCTCTCGGTTCCTTTGGTGCATTTGACGTCTCCTTGGCATATGCCGAGCTGGGCACAGATGGTGGCCGTACTGTTCTGACAGGTAGCTATGACATTGGTGCAGCGACAAACATCGAAGCCTACATCGTTGACCAGGAAGAAAAAGGCACATTCGCAGGCGGCACAGACACCGGCTACGGTATCGACTTTAACCACGACCTCGGCGGCGGTACATCGCTTCGCGGTGGTGTTGCAAAGCGCATCGCCGGCGGTACAGTCGCGGACATGGGTGTTCGCTTCAACTTCTAAGTTGAACGAAAACTCTATCTGATTTGGGGCAGGCTTCGGTCTGCCCCTTTTCTTTTGCGCATGGCTGCTGGCATAAGGTTCCAAACAGGAGACCCGCCATGACACTGCGCGACATTAATGACAAAATCGCCAAGGCCGAAACCGAAGCTGGGCGCGCGGCGGGCAGTGTTTCACTGATCGCGGTGAGCAAGGTACAGCCGAACGCCCGGGTCGAGGCGGTTCTGGACGAAGGTCACCGCATCTTTGGCGAGAATAAAGTGCAGGAAGCGATGGGCAAATGGCCCGACTTCCGCGAGCGTTACGACGGAATCGAGCTGCACCTGATCGGCCCGCTACAAACTAACAAAGCTCGGCAAGCGATGGAGCTGGTCGATGCAATTCACACCCTCGACCGTCCAAAACTGGCCAAAACACTGGCGCGGCTGGCGCAAGACATCGGGCGCTGTCCCGATCTGTTCATTCAGGTCAACACCGGCGAGGAAGAGCAGAAGGCGGGCGTCATGCCGCTGGAGGCAGATGGTTTTATCCAGGAATGTCAGTCGCTTGACCTGCCCGTGCGTGGGCTGATGTGCATCCCGCCCGTGGATGAAGAGGCGTCGCTGCACTTTGCCCTGCTGGCCAAGATCGCAGCGCGCAATGGTTTGACGGGTCTGTCCATGGGCATGAGCAGCGATTTTAAAAAGGCGATCGCGCTGGGCGCGACGCATGTCCGCGTAGGATCTGCAATATTCGGAAAGCGGGTGCCGGGCTAAGGCACGATCAGCCGCGTGCGAAAACGGATACGCCCCGCAATCTGGCGCAGGTCGCCGCGCGAAAGTCCGATGCATCCCTCCGTCGGATATCCGGGCCGCCGGTATTGGTGGATAAAAATCGCAGATCCCCGTCCCTTGACCGCGTAGGGCCAGTTCCAGCCGGTCAGAATCACCAAATCATACAGAGGATCGCTGCGCCGCAGCCGCTCGTGACTGTGCGGGTAGGGCGCGCGGACCATCATGTTATAGTCCTCATCGGTCGGGTCGTCCGACCATAAATCACCGGGGAGAATGGGTTTTGCCCAATCCGCCGGACGCGCCATGCGGTCAGGACGGTAGAGCATCCCGACAATCGCATGCACGCCGCGCGGCGTCGCACTGTCGCCTTCCCGCTTGCGGCCCGAAATGCCACCTTTGCCAATCGTACAAGGCCACAGCCGACCCTGAAAGCGAAGCCCCATCGGGGTCAGCACCATGTCGTCGGGGGTCACAGCAGATGCCCCGACTTGGCCGCTTTGGTGGCCAGATAGTCTGTATTGTGCCGGTTTTCACCCACCACCAGCGGCACCCGCTCGACCACCCGCACGCCGCATTGCGTCATCATTTCAACCTTCCGGGGGTTGTTGGTGAGCAGGCGGACGGCGGAAAACCCCATGGATTTCAGGATATCAGCCCCGAGGCGGAAATCCCGCTCATCGTCCTCAAACCCAAGGCGATGATTCGCCTCGACGGTATCAAACCCTTGATCCTGAAGAGAATAGGCGCGCATTTTGTTGGCCAGCCCGATCCCGCGCCCCTCCTGATTGAGATAGAGCAGCACGCCGTGACCCTCATGCCCCATCTGCGCAAGCGCCGCGCGCAGCTGTGGCCCGCAATCGCATTTCAGACTGCCCATTAGATCGCCAGTAAAACAGGCGGAATGCAACCGGCACAGCACGGGCGCGTGTCGGTCGGGGCGGCCGATTTCGATGGCATAGTGCTCCTCACCCCCGTCTTCGGGGCGGAAGATGTGCAAGCGCCCGGCCTCGGAAACCTCCATCGGCAAGCGCGCGTGAATCACGGAATGAAGCGGGCTGCGCGTCAGCAGATAATCTGCCGCATGCGCACCATCAACTTGGGTTAGTGCGTGGGTGCGGGCAAAGGTATCCGGATCCTTCAGCGCGATCACCACGACCGCAGGCAATAAGCGCGCGGCCTTGGCAAGGCTCAGCGCGGTGCTGTGCAGCGTCGCGGAACCGTCACGCAGCGTGGCGAGCGGCCCTTTCATCGGCGCGCGCAGATCATCGGCGGGGTCTGCAATACTCTGGACCCAGTCCAGCGTTGCGTCGCGGGGCAACGCGATGCGGGCCAGATCGACGTCATAAGCGCGCGCTTTCAATGTTTGGGCCCGCCGCGCGGTGATCGCCAGAACCGGCTCACCCTCCAGCGCCATCACATCGGCGAGGCGCTCTGCGGTCAGCGTCTCGGCCGCCAGCACCAGCACATCGCCCAGCACGACAGGCACGCCCATGCGTAGATCAGCCCGCGCACGGGCCAGTGTTTCGGATATATCGGGAGCGAAAGACATGGGATATGTTACAACTTTTAAGGGCGGCTGTTGGATAACTAGGCCAATACCGCAGAGATTGAAACATTTGACAGCGCTGTGACACGCCGCCGTGAGCTGTGGCCCCGCGCCCTTGTTGAGCGTGAGCAATGGCATATCTTTGAATTAACGTAAGGGAGGCCTGATATGGTTCAGCTCAAGAAAATCCTGCTGGTGGACGACGACGACGATCTGCGCGAAGCGCTGAGCGAACAGCTTATTATGACCGAAGATTTCGATGTCTTCGAGGCCGCCAATGGCGCCGAGGCGCTGACCCGCGCTGCCGAGGCGATCTATGATTTGTTGATACTCGACGTGGGCCTTCCCGATACGGACGGTCGCGAGCTGTGCCGACTGCTGCGCAAGCAGGGGATAAAAAGCCCGATCATGATGCTGACTGGCCATGATGGTGACGCCGATACCATTCTGGGCCTTGATGCCGGCGCGAATGATTATGTCGCCAAGCCTTTCAAATTTCCCGTTTTGTTGGCCCGCATCCGCAGCCAATTGCGCACGCACCAGCAATCCGAGGATGCGATATTCCAGCTGGGACCATATACCTTCAAACCCTCGATGAAGATGCTGATCACCGAGGATGACAAAAAGATACGCCTGACCGAAAAAGAAACCAACATTCTCAAGTTTCTGCACCGTTCTGCCGAAGGTGTGGTCGCCCGCGAAACGCTGCTGCATGAGGTGTGGGGCTATAACGCGGGCGTCACGACCCACACGCTTGAGACCCATATCTACCGGCTGCGCCAGAAGATTGAGCCTGACCCCTCGAATGTGCGCCTGTTGATGACTGAATCGGGCGGTTACCGGCTTATGGTTTGAAGCGTTGGAACCTTCTTAACGTATCAGTGTTACACCAATACAAGACGGGTATTTTTTCATGAGTTTTCCGTCTGTATGCCCAAACGATGAGTGACTGGGCCTTATGTCAGTCTTCCTCCCTGTTGGACTTGGCCGGGCCTTTGTGCCCGGTCTTTTTTTGTCCGGTTTGCGGTGGTTGCGGCGCGCGGGCCACGGTAGGGTGCTTCAAATTCTAGCAGGAGCGCGCGCCATGTCCTTTACTCTCGCCACTTGGAACATCAATTCCGTGCGCCTGCGCGAGCCGATCGTGTGCAAGCTGTTGGCCGAGGAAGGCCCCGATGTGCTGTGCCTTCAGGAATGTAAAAGCCCGGTCGACAAGATCCCGATGGAGCAGTTTGCGGCCCTTGGCTACTGCCATATGGTTGCTGAGGGGCAGAAGGGTTACAACGGCGTCGCCATCCTGTCCAAAATGCCGCTGGAGCCTGCGGGCGCGCATGATTTCGCGCAATTGGGCCACGCCCGCCACGTCGCCGCAAAGCTGCCCAACGGTGTGACGGTGCATAATTTTTACGTTCCCGCAGGCGGCGATGTGGCTGATCGCACCGTGAACGAAAAGTTTGGCCAAAAGATGGATTACCTCGCGCAGATGCGTGATTTTTTCCATGCCGAAACACCGGAAAAGGCGATTCTTGTCGGGGATCTGAACATCGCGCCGCGTGATGATGACGTCTGGGATCACAAAAAGATGCTCAAAGTTGTGAGCCACACGCCCGTCGAAGTCGAAGCGCTGGGGCAGACGCAGGATGCGGGCCGTTGGGTTGATATCACGCGGCAGGATATCCCCGAAGGCCTGCTCTACAGCTGGTGGAGCTACCGTGCCAAAGATTGGGATGCGGCAGACAAGGGCCGCAGGCTGGACCACGTCTGGGCCACGCCGGATATCTCGAACGCCGCCCACGGCAGCCGCGTTTTACGCGCCGCGCGCGGTTGGGAGAAACCGTCCGATCACGCGCCGGTTTTTGCAACTTTCGATCTTTGACGCTATGGCTCTTTGAAACCCGCACTTGAGGCGCCATATGAGTCTCAACCGCGAAAAACAGCACATTAGGACCGATGACATGATGGATCTCAACCTTACCGCCGCCTCTGCGCCCACCGACCTGATCAAGGACACCACTGAGGCCACCTTTATGGCCGACGTGGTCGAAGCCTCGCAAACGACACCAATCATCGTTGATTTCTGGGCGCCATGGTGCGGACCATGCAAGACGTTGGGCCCTCAGTTGGAGGCGGCAGTGATCGCGGCCAAAGGCGCCGTGAAGATGGTCAAACTCAACGTGGACGAGGCACAAGGCATCGCCGGTCAGTTGCAGATCCAGTCGTTGCCCACAGTCTATGCCTTCTGGAAAGGCCAGCCTCTGGACGGCTTTCAGGGCGCCGTGCCACCCTCCGAGATTACCGAATTTATAGACCGTGTGATCAAGGCGTCGGGGGGGGAGGCTCCGTCCGACACGCTCAACGATGCAGTAGAGGCCGCTGAGGATATGCTGACCGAAGGCCATGCAGAGGATGCGGCGCAGACCTTTGCCGCGATCCTTGGAGAAGATCCTCTGCACGCCGGCGCCTACGGTGGCATGGTGCGTGCGCACATCGCCATGGGTGCGCTGGACGAGGCCGAAGGGTTGCTCAACGGCGCACCCATCGAGATTTCAAAAGCGCCCGAGCTTGAGGCCGCGCATGCCCAGCTGGAGCTGGCGCGTCAGGCCGCAAATGCCGGTCCGGTGGCGGAGCTGGCCGCCGCCTTGGACGCAGACGAGGGCAACCATCAGGCGCGGTTTGATCTGGCGCAGGCGCTTTATGCGACGGGCGATGCTGAGGGAGCCGTGGACCACCTCTTGGAGCTGTTCAAACGTGACCGCGAGTGGAACGATGGCGCGGCCAAAGCACAGCTTTTCACGATCTTCGATGCACTGAAGGCCAATGATCCGGTGGTGTTGAACGGACGGCGTAAATTGAGCTCAATGATATTTGCCTGATGCTCTTTGCGGGCTAGATGTGACTTATGATAAAAAAAGCAGATTTGCCTGATACGATCCCGATTTTTCCGCTGGGCGGGGCGCTGCTGTTGCCGCGCTCCCGCCTGCCGCTGCACATCTTTGAGCCGCGGTATTTGCAGATGATTGAGGATGCGTTGAAAACCTCCACCCGTCTGATCGGTATGGTGCAGCCTAATGTCGTTCCTGGCCGCGATGGTCCGGGCCTGCACACCATTGGGTGTGCCGGCCGCATTACTCAATTCTCCGAGACGGAGGATGGGCGGTACATGGTGACCCTTGCAGGGATTTGCCGCTACCGCGTGATTAAGGAAATCGAAGGCTTTTCCCCCTACCGCCGCTGCGAAGTGTCGTGGGAGGGCTTTAGTCAGGATCTGGAGAATGAAGAGACCGATGCCGCATTCAAGCGTAAGCCGTTTCTTGATGCGCTGGGTCGATATTTCGATGTGCGTGGGCTGTCAGCGGATTGGGAAACTCTCAAAGACGCCGACGACGAGCTGTTGATCAATTCGCTGTCCATGATGCTCGATTTCGATGCCGAGGATAAGCAGGCGCTGCTTGAGGCGCCTTCACTCAGTACACGCCGCGAAACGCTCGTGACATTGATCGAATATGCTTTGCGCGGTGGAAGCGAAGGCGAGATGATGCAGTGAGCGACACGGTAGTTGAGTTTGACCGCCGCATGCTGGAGGCACTGGTCTGTCCGCGAACCCAACACACGCTCCGCTACGATGCGGAGCGGCATGAGCTTGTGTCAAAATCAGCGGGCCTTGCTTACCCAATCCGCAACGGTATTCCGGTTATGCTGATCGACGAAGCGCGTACACTTGATTAAAGCGGCAGACCGCGCATCAGGCGTGGGAGATTCCCGTTCAGCCCAGCGGCCTCTCTGATAAAGCTACGGCGTAGGGCAGGTAGCGCGTTTACGACGCCCATGCCAATATCCCGGGCTATCCGAACAATCGTATTATCGTTTGAGAACAACCTGTTGAAACTATCGGTCGCAAGTGCCAGCGTGGCGTTGTCAAACCGCCGCCATTCCTGATACCGCGTGAGCGCCACCCCGGCGCCAAAGTCTTCTCCGCGCCGACGTGCATCAACGATCACCTCGCACAGTGCTGCGATATCGCGAAAACCGGCGTTCAACCCCTGACCCGCGATGGGGTGCACACCATGCGCGCTGTCCCCGACCAAAGCGATGCGGTCCGCCACCATTTCATGCGCCAGCGACAGACTGAGCGGATAAGTATAGCGCGCACCGGCCAGCGAAATCTCACCCAGAAAATCGCCGAATCGCGGACGCAATACGTCAAGGTAGTCAGCATCGCTCAGCGCGTGAATGCGCGCGGCGTTCTCGGCAGTTTCCGACCAGACGATAGAGCTTCGGTTGCCGGTCAGCGGCAGGATCGCCAGCGGGCCGGGCGGCATGAAAAACTGGTGCGCGATGCCGTTGTGTGGCAGCTCATGCGCCACAGCACAGACAAGCGCGGTCTGACCGTAAGCCCATCCTGTCCGCTTTATCTCCGCGCGCGCCGCGATGCCAGAATTGCGCCCGTCGGTACCGACGCACAGCTGCGCCCGCAATGTCTGGCCCGAGGCAAGCGTGAGGGTGATCCCCGTCATATCCGCCTGTTGCGCGGTAACTTCCGTGTCATTCATTACCGTGATGCCGCCCTCGGCCTCGACCGCTTCCATCAGCGCGCGGCGCAGGTGGCGGTCCTCTACCATATGCCCCAAGGGGCCTTCCTCGATCTCGGCATGGTCGAAATGCATGAAAAACGGCGACGGCCCTTCGCCTGCGCGCCCGTCGGTCACCTTGATCTCCAACATCGGCTGGGCATGCTCCGCCACCGCGTCCCACAGGCCGATCCCCTGCAACATCCGAACGGAGGTGAGCGCAAGCGCATAGGAGCGGCCGTCGAACCCGACCTGCCTGCGCGGAGCCTGCGGCAGCGCATCAATCAAGGTCACGCGAAGCCCTTCGGAGGCGAGAGCAAGAGCAAGAGCGGAGCCGTTCAGGCCGCCGCCGACGATGGCAATATCTGTATCAAATGTCATGTCGCTCAATATGGCGGGCGCGGGGGGATTGTCCATGCGCCCATGCGCCGCTACCGTCCTCCAAACGCAAATTCGGAGGGCGATATGCAAGACTGGCTTGGCATGACGGCAGCGGATCTTGGGCGCGGCATCGGGGCGGGGCAGATTGATCCGATAGCCCTGTGCGAGACCTATCTGGCCGCGATTGACGCACATCCCCTGCGGGATCGCATTTACGCCCGCGTCACCCATGACCGGGCCCGCACCGAGGCCAGTGCCGCCGCCGCCCGCGCGCAATCGGGCCAGCGCCGGTCGCTGCTCGACGGTGTGCCGGTCAGTTGGAAGGATTTGTTCGATACAGCCGGGATCGGGACGGAGGCGGGTACAAAGCTGCTGGCGGGCCGTGTGCCGACGCATGATGCGGTCGTGCTGCAAAACGCCACTGCGGCGGGGTTGGTTTGTCTGGGCAAGGTTCACATGAGCGAGCTTGCATTCTCGGGGCTTGGGCACAACCCTTCCACCGCGACCCCCCCTTGTGTGAATGATCCGGATGCGGTGGCGGGTGGTTCCTCTTCCGGGTCTGCCGCCTCGGTTGCGTTCCGTTTGGCTGCGGCCAGTATCGGTACAGATACAGGCGGATCGGTGCGGATCCCAGCGGCCTGGAATGATCTGGTCGGGTTCAAGACCACCCATGGTCGGCTGACCTTGGAAGGTGTTGTGCCGCTGGCGCTCAAGTTTGACAGCATTGGCCCGTTGTGCCGCTCCGTGGAGGATGCCGCCCTGCTCACGGCTGCGCTGGAGGGAAGCAAAGCGCCGGATCTTCGCGGCGTATCGCTGAAGGGGCGGCGTCTGGCCATATTAGAGACCGCAATGATGGACGATTTGCGCGAAAAACCGAATGCGGCGTTCGACACTGCTGTCACCCGGCTGGAGGCTGCCGGGGCGATTATTGACAGTATCGAAGTGCCTGCAGTGCAGGAGGCGCTTGATATCTCCGGCCCGTTGATCACGTCGGAGGCCTACGGCCTGTGGCGTGATGTGATCGAGGCGGCGCCTGACAAGATGTATGCTGAGATTCTGCGACGCTTTCGTCTGGGGCGCGATTATTCCGGCCCAGATTACGTCGCCGCCTGGGCCAAACTCGACGCGGCGCGCGCCGCCTATGATGCGGCGACCGCAGGCTATGACGCGGTCATCGCGCCCACGGCTGCTATCATGCCGCCCGGCCTTGAGCGTTTGAACACTGAACCCGATTATTACGTCACCGAGAACCTTTTGGCGTTGCGCAATACGCGCATCGGCAATTTGCTGGGGCTATGCAGCATCACATTGCCTACCGGCACGCCGAGCTGCGGTTTAATGCTCATGGCTGCCCCCGGTTTCGACAACGCGGTACTGCGGTTGGCCGCTGCCTCACAGGCAGCGCTGGCATAGGTGCCCCAAAAGCCACAAGTGCCCCATTGGAGCAGGATTTTTCCTAGACGACCGGCAAGGGTTTAAGCTACCTTACGGGAAACGGGGCGTGAACGATCCCGATCCGAGGCAGTTTTATGAATTTTCCTGAGCGGTTTTCGAACCTTCCTGCTCATGCGTGGCCCCGTCTGCGTGCGCTTCTTGATGTGCACGGGGGGGGAGGTCCGCTGATCCAGATGACCATAGGCGAGCCGAAACATGCGTTTCCGGCCTGGGTTACGGACGTGATCGTGGACAATGCTGCCGGATTTAACAGCTATCCGCCCAATGACGGATCGCCGGAATTGCGCAGCGCGATTGCCGAATGGATCAACCGCCGCTACGGCGTGCCGGTGGACGCGGACACTCAGGTCATGGCGCTCAATGGCACCCGTGAGGGGCTGTATAATGCTGTGATCGCGCTGTGCCCCGAAACCAAGAACGGCAAAAAGCCCGCGATCCTGATCCCTAACCCGTTTTATCAGGTGTACATGATTGCGGCAATTTCCGGCGCCTGCGATCCGGTCATGGTCAATGCCACCGCGGCGACGGGCCATCTGCCTGATTTTCACGGTGTCGATGCTGCAACGTTGGAGCGCACGGTGGCTGTCTACATCTGCTCGCCCGCCAATCCACAAGGGTCGGTAGCCACGCGCGAGTATTGGGAGGGGCTGATCCGTCTGGCGGAAGATCATGATTTTCTGATTTTCGCCGACGAGTGTTATGCCGAAATCTACCGCGATGCCGCGCCCGTGGGTGCCTTGCAGGTCGCGCACGAGATGGGCGCCGATCTGAACCGCGTGGTGATTTTCCACAGCCTAAGCAAACGCTCGAACCTGCCCGGCCTGCGCTCGGGGTTCTGTGCGTCGGGTGCGGCCTCCATGCGCGAGATCAAACAGCTGCGCAATTATGCGGGCACACCTTTGCCGCTGCCGATACAGGCGGCGTCGGCTGCGGTGTGGAAAGACGAGGCGCATGTCATCGCGTCCCGTGCGCTATACGCGGAGAAGTTCGAGATTGCCGATCGTATCTTTGGCAATGTTGCGGGATACACCAGCCCCGAGGCGGGGTTTTTCCTGTGGTTGCCCGTCGAGGACGACGAGGCCGCTGCCGTCAAACTGTGGCGCGAGACGGGCGTCAAGGTGTTGCCCGGCGGCTATCTTGCGCAAGACGTCCCGGGGATCGAGAACCCCGGAAAGAAATATATAAGAGTGGCCCTTGTGGCCCCTAAAGACGAGACGGAGCGGGGGCTTATGGCCATCCGCGACTGTCTCTATCCGGTATAAGAGGTACGGGTTATGGCATATCAGACGCGACAACGCGAACCGCTGCTGGACAGCACGACAACAGAGGCGATTGAAAAGCGCGGCAAGGAATTGCTGGGCCTCGTCCTGCTGGCGCTGGGCGTTATGGCGGCGATGATGATCGGCAGCTATACCCCCGATGACCCGAACTGGATGCTTGCGACAGAAGCGCCAGCGCAAAACTGGCTGGGCCGCATGGGTGCGTCACTTGCGGCACCTTTGTTCATGATCGTCGGTTGGGGGGCGTGGGGCCTTGCGATCGTTCTGTTGGCCTGGGGTGCGCGTTTTGCGCTGCACCGCGGGCAGGAGCGTGCAATGGGTCGGGTGATTTTTGCCCCGATTGCCGTGGCGCTTGGCGCGATTTATGCCGCCACGCTCACGCCGGGGTCTGAGTGGTTGCAAACGCACAGCTTCGGCTTGGGCGGGCTGTTCGGTGACACGATCATGGGCGTGATCCTGACGGTGCTGCCGATTGGCTCTACTTTCACGGTCAAGCTGATGTCTGTCGTGATGGGCTTGGGTATTCTGGTGCTTGGCGCATTTGTGCTGGGCTTTACCCGGAGCGAGCTGTCGCGCATTGGCCGGTTTCTGCTGGTCGGGACGATTGTCGCCTATGCGACGCTGATGAATGTTCTGGGCCGAAGCGCGACAGGCGCCCTGTCTGCCGCCCAAGGGTTGCAAGCGAAACAGGCGACGCGCCGTGAACAGCGTCGCGCAGAGCAGGCCGAAGCAGACGCCTACGTCGCCGCGCACGCACGGGCCGAAGCACAGGTCGCACCGGCGCGCGCCTCCGGTCTGGTGGCAAGCCGTTCAACATCCTTCCCTCGCTATGAAGCTGCCCCCGAAATGGATGCGGCGCCCGAGGTAAAATCGGGGCTGCTGGCCCGGATGCCGGGGCTTATCAAACGCCCCGATGCGATGCCGGAGCCTGAGCTGGTCGAGCAGTACCATGATTTTGCCGTAGATGATGAGGCGCATAGCGAGGACCGCATCAAAAGCAAGATTTCGGATGTGATCCGGAACCGCGTGCGCCATTCCAATGCCGTTCATGTGCCTGCCACTGCGCCGCTGACGCGCGGGCGGGGTCGCGGCCCCGACCCCCTCTTGCTCAACACAACCCGGTCCGAGCCGCCATTGCGCGCCGCGCCCAAACCTGCCGCACTTCCGCCGGAGCCACCGCTGACCACGCCGGTTAATGCGGATGCCGCACCAGTCGAGAGCTATGACGATCTGACCGAGACGTTCCATGACGACGAAGTGAACATCTTTATCGAGCCGGACGCAGTCGAGGAAACAGTCACGACTGATCGGTCCTTTGCGGTGCCTGCGCCAAAGATCCCTGTGCCCGAAGCTAAGCGTGTCGTGATGCCGATGATGCGCAAGCCGGTACCCCAGAGCAAACAAGCGCAGGCCGAAGCGCAACCTGCGCTGTCGTTCGAGGACAGTCATCCGGGTTTCGAGCTCCCGCCGCTGAGTCTGCTGGAATCAGCCGAAGACGTGCCGCGCCTGCATCTCAGCGATGAGGCGCTGGAAGAGAATGCGCGCATGCTGGAATCCGTGCTGGATGATTACGGCGTGAAGGGCGAGATCGTGGCCGTGCGGCCCGGCCCGGTGGTTACTATGTACGAGCTGGAGCCGGCACCCGGCCTCAAAGCATCCCGCGTGATCGGCCTTGCCGACGATATCGCCCGCTCGATGGCCGCGCTGTCCGCACGCGTGTCGACCGTTCCGGGCCGCAGTGTGATCGGGATCGAACTGCCGAACGAGCACCGCGAGAAGGTGGTGCTGCGCGAGATAATCAGCAGCCGCGATTTTGGTGATGGCAACCAGAACCTGCCGCTGGCGTTGGGCAAGGATATCGGCGGTGAGCCTGTTGTGGCCAACCTCGCGAAGATGCCCCACCTGCTGATCGCGGGTACGACTGGTTCGGGTAAATCCGTGGCGATCAACACGATGATCCTGAGCTTGCTTTACAAGCTCACGCCGGAAGAATGTCGGATGATCATGATCGATCCCAAGATGCTCGAACTCAGCGTCTACGACGGTATCCCGCATCTGCTGTCCCCTGTCGTGACGGACCCGAAAAAGGCGCTTGTGGCGCTGAAGTGGACCGTGGGCGAGATGGAAGACCGCTATCGCAAGATGTCGAAAATGGGCGTGCGCAACATCGAAGGGTACAATGGCCGCGTGAAAGAAGCGCTGGCCAAGGGCGAGATGTTCTCGCGCACCGTCCAGACCGGATTCGACGACGATACCAGCGAGCCGATCTTCGAGACGGAAGAGAACACGCCTGTCAAACTGCCCTATATTGTAGTGGTCGTGGACGAAATGGCCGATCTTATGATGGTCGCGGGCAAGGAAATCGAGGCGTGCATCCAGCGTCTGGCGCAGATGGCGCGCGCGTCGGGCATCCACCTGATCATGGCGACACAGCGTCCGTCGGTTGATGTCATCACCGGCACGATCAAGGCGAACTTTCCTACACGGATCTCGTTTCAGGTCACGTCAAAAATCGACAGCCGCACCATTCTGGGTGAAATGGGCGCCGAGCAGCTGTTGGGCATGGGTGACATGCTCTATATGGCCGGTGGCTCCAAGGTGATCCGCTGTCACGGCCCCTTCGTCAGCGACGAGGAGGTCGAGGAAATCGTCAACCATCTCAAGCAGTTCGGCGAGCCTGAATATGTCTCCGGCGTGGTCGAAGGGCCACCGGAGGACAAGGAAAGCGATATCGACACGGTATTGGGGCTCAACACCGGCGGCAATACAGACGGCGAGGACGCGCTCTATGACACGGCCGTGGCGATTGTGACCAAGGATCGCAAATGCTCCACCTCGTACATCCAAAGAAAACTCGCGATTGGCTATAACAAAGCCGCTCGTCTGGTTGAGCAGATGGAGGACGAAGGTCTCGTGTCTCCTGCCAACCATGTCGGCAAGCGCGAGATCCTCGTGCCGGAACAGGGCTGACCTCCCCCACCGGCACACTCTCGGAATGGCTCCCTTTCTCAGAAGGGGGCCATTTTTTGTTGCGGTGACAAGTTCTCACCAGCGTCACACCGCCGATCTCGACGGGCAAATGACGGACCTTGTACAAAACGGGCCGTTGATATCGCATATCAAGCCCGCCCATCCTATGTTGAGACCGAAGCAGATCAAAAGAACACAGGACACCCTCATGCGAATTTTGAAGACCATCATACTTGTCGCAGCGATGACCCTCGCTGCGGGCACGGCCATGGCGGACAAACTGCCGTTGGGCAACATCAGCAGCTATCTTAACGAGCTGACCACCGCCACGGGCGAGTTTACGCAGATCAACGGAGATGGCACGATTTCGACCGGAACGATCTATATCAAACGGCCCGGTCGCGTACGGTTCGAGTATAACGCGCCGGATACGGGGCTGGTGGTGGCGGGGTCCAACACGGTTGTGATCTTTGACACGAAGTCAAACCAGCCTCCCGAGACATACCCGCTGTCGCGCACGCCTTTGTCGATCATTCTGGCGCAAAACGTGAACCTGTCGCAGGCCAGTATGGTGACCGGACACACCTATGATGGCACCGCCACGACGGTCACGGCGCAAGATCCGGAGAATCCGCAATACGGTAACATCCAGATGAAGTTCACCGGCCCCGCGCCTCAGTTGCGGCAATGGATCATTAACGATGGCAGCGGTGGTCAGACGACCGTTGTACTGGGGGAGTTGCGCAGAGGTGGAAACCTTCCCAACAGCTTGTTTGATGTTGGTACATCTGGCACTGGCAATCGCTGACAAACGAATAGGGGCGCTTTGACAGGCGCCCCTTTCTAAGCGATAGGCTCATGCCGACCTTTAACGCAGCCGACAGCCGGCGATCTGCTGCTGATACATCGCGGCACGCGCTTCGACCTTGCCCGCCACACCGACAAGCCAAGGCTTGGAATTATACGAGGCGCGGCGGAATCCCGCGTGCCCTTCGTGATACGCCAGATACTGGTTGCGGGCGTCCGTGAGGGCGATCCCGTTACGCTCGCGGCTGATATTCTTGTACCAGCCCATAAAATCGGTGGCATCTTCGATCCGGTCACGCCGGGCGCCGCGCTTGCGCTCCGCGACCAGATATTCGTCCCATGTCCCGTCCAGCGCCTGACCATATCCGAACGCACTCGACTGCCGTCCCATGGGAATCACACCGAGAACATAGCGGAAGGGAGTGCGTGCATCGCCGACGAACTTGCTTTCCTGATGGATCGTGGCCATCTGGACATGAATGGGAATACCCCATTTCCGCTCGGTCGCTCTGAACGCTTTGTAATAATCGGGGCGCTGTTGGAGAATCGTGCAGGCATTGTCCAGATCCCGTGGCGGGGTCGTGGAGGATCCGCCGCAGCTCCCGAGCAGGAACACAATAATCATAGCGCGAAGGGGGTTTTTCATCTGCCTATCGCCTCAAGTTTAGTTTTTATATTTTTACCAACACTAACCCGGATATTGGCATTTTTACAGACTGAATCTTTACAAAATCTTGGAAAAGAAGCGGTAATGCGCCGACTGGTGACCGGAGTGTCAGGAGCGCAATCCTGTTGCCGTCGGCATTCACGCGATTGGAGTTACCAAGGGTGGTATGGGTCGGGGATGCGCAGAGGACGAGCGGGTCAGCCGATCGTCTAGTACGAAAAACGCGCCACGGTCGTCTGCACTGTCGGGCGCAGGTTCACAGACTGTTTCCTTAAACGAAGCTGCAACTGTTGGACAAAACCCTCTTGTTTCAGATACCAAGCAGGAGTAGGGAGCGCATTGTTATGATCAGAACGCGCGCAAAATATCATCTGGGCCAAGTTGTCCGTCATAAAAAGCACCCGTTTCGCGGGGTAATTTTTGATGTCGATCCCGAATTTGCAAATACCGAAGAATGGTATGAGTCGATTCCTGAAGAGAGCAGACCCATAAAAGGCCAGCCATTTTATCACCTGCTCGCGGAAAACGATCAAAGCTATTATGTCGCCTATGTGTCCGAGCAAAATCTTGTGGCGGATTATAGTGGGGAGCCGGTCGACCATCCCGACATTCCCGATCTTTTCGGCCCCTTCGAGAACGGCACATACCCGCTGCATTTCCAGCTGAACTGAAGCAGGGGCGCCATCGGCACCCCCACTGATTGCATTAGAACCCGAGCGCGCAGCCGTCTTTGCGCGGGTCCGACGCACCTTCCAAAACACCGCTGTCGTGTATTTTGATCGCCTGCGCGCCGCCGATCGCCGTTTTCGGGATCGCGACGTCATGGCCCATATCCGCCAGTTCCGCGCGGACGGCGTCGGAATAGCCACGCTCGACATTCAGCATGCCCTTATCAGCGAAGGCACGTGGCGCGTCGATAGCGGCCTGCGGATCCATACCAAAGTCGGAGAGGTTGGACGCGAAGCGCGCGTGGCCGCAGCACTGGTAGGCGCCGCCCATCACGCCAAACGGCATAATCACCCGGCCGCCCTGGCGGATCATGCCGGGGATGATCGTGTGCATTGGGCGCTTTCCGCCCTTCAATTCGTTCGGATGCCCCTCCTCAAGCGTGAAACCCGCACCGCGGTTCTGCAACAGCAAGCCAAATTTATCCGATGCGATTCCGGACCCAAAGCCGTGGAAGATCGAATAGATCAGAGAGACGGACATCCCGTCACCGTCGACCACGGTGATATAAATCGTATCTTTGTGTACTGCCTCGGTGATCGCAGCCGCACTTGGCATCGCTTTTGTCGGGTCAATCAGCGCGGCCAGTTTCTTGGCCGTGTCCATTTCGAGCATGTAATCCGCGCGGGTGGCGTAATCCGCATCGGCCAAAAAGCGGTTGCGCGCGTCATACGCGAGCTTGGTCGCTTCGGCCTCGATGTGCACACGCTGCGCGCCATGCGGGTCCATGCCCGCGATATCGAACTGCGACAGGATGTTCATCATCAACAGCGCAGTCGCCCCCTGACCGTTCGGCGGATGCTCGACCACTTCGAGATCTTTGTACATGCCGGAAATTGGATCGGTGCGGGTGCAGGCAACATTGGCGAAATCGTCCGCCGTATGCGTGCCCCCCATAGCAGCCAGCGCTGCGAGCATGTCCTCGGCGACTTCGCCTTTGTAGAACGCATCGTGCCCGTCTTTGGCAATGCGCCGCAGCACCTCGGCCTGACCGGGCGCACGGAAGATATCACCCGTTTTGGGGGCCTTGCCGTTCATCAGGTAAACGTCGCGCGCCGCACCTTGTAGAGTGTCCGCATCATTGCCCCAGTCAAATGCCACCCGTGGCGCGACCGGTACGCCGTTTTCGGCATAGTGGATTGCAGAGGCAAGGACCGCGTCCAGACCCAGTTTGCCGACCGTCTCGGACAGATGACAAAACGCGTCGATCGCAGCCGGAATTGTCACCGCATGGGCGGAATGGAGGGGAACCGTCTTCTCGCCTGCATCGCGCAACTGCGCGGCATCGAGCGCCGCAGGCGCGCGGCCCGAGCCGTTGAGCGCGTGAACCTCGTCGCTGCCTCCTTCGGACCAAAGCACGAAACAATCGCCACCGATCCCGGTCATCTGCGGCTCGCAAATCCCCAGAACGACGGCACCTGCAATGGCCGCATCCATGGCGTTCCCGCCGCGCTCCAGCACATTAATAGCGGCTTTTGCGCCGATAGGGTGGGAGGTGGCGCACATGCCACCCGTTGCCAGCACCGGGGACCGGCCGGGAAATTGGAAATCACGCATCGGGAAAAGCCTCGCTTGTACACTATGATCGGATGAGCTTAGTGCCTTCCCGGAGAGGTGCCAATGCGAATAAATACTGTGATGAGGGGGACTGTTAGTGCTCCGGCATCGCGCACTGGGTGGGGGCAATTAAACGCGACGCCGGAGGAAGCTATATGCAGCTACAAGATATGTAATGACGAACAAGCGTGGCGGAAATGTGATTGCTAGGGGGCATTGTCGTGGTCTTGCTAAGTTTAGGTGCCGACTGGCAGCAGCAAAGTCAGGTGATTTGTGCCGCCAATGCGGGCATAGTGTACTTCGGTCGCCAGGCTGTGGATCATGAACCAGCCAAAGCCGCCTTCCGGCAGATCCTCTATCGGGACATCTACATCGGGAGCTTTTGCGGCCGGTGCAATCCCCTTCGGCATCGGAACGCCGCGGTCTATCACGGTCAGCCGCAGCCCTTTTGCGCTCTGGGCGCCGCGCACTTCGACGTTGGTCAGCTCCTCGGTACTACGCAGGGCGTGCTCGACCACGTTATTGAGAACCTCTGCGAGCACCAGCTCCACCGTGCCCGCATCATCCACGCTCAGGCCCAGAGGCCGCAAACAGGTCATCGCCTGTGCAAGACCCGCGCGCACAGCATCCTCCGCGCCGGCAAGGGACACGGAAAACGGCGGCAGAACCACCGGATCAGGCATACGCTGCCTTCCTTCGGACGATGCTCATGATTGGAAATCGGCCAATGCGGCCTCGACCGTCGGAAAGACGCCAAAAACCGAATCCATCCGCGTCAGGCGAAACACCTTGTCGACCGTAGGCGTGAGGCCCGCCAGCACCAGCTTGCGCTCAGGTCCGAGGTTCTTCATCGCAGCAACAATTGCGCCAAGCCCGCTCGAATCGATGAACTGTACATGATTCAAGTCCAGCAAGACGGTTTCGTCACCGCCATCCGTGGCATCACGCATCCGGTCCTTGAAGGCCAGCGCTACCGCCGCATCGATCCGATGCTCCTGTACGGTGACAATATGAAGGCCGTGTTCTTTCGAGCTGGTAAGTTCCATGATACATTCCTGCAAAGATTGCGTGCGACCCCCTTGCTAGGCCCAATTGCCTAAGAAGTTGTAAGCACCTCATAAAAAGGAGACCTGACATGCATAAAGTGGTTATTGCCGGAGCGGCCCGTACACCGATGGGCGGATTTCAGGGCGTATTCTCGGATATGACTGCGGCCCAGCTGGGGGGCGCCGCGATCCGCGCGGCGCTGGACGGTGCAGGTAATGCAGTGGTCGAGGAGGTGCTGATGGGCTGTGTCCTGCCCGCAGGTCAGGGACAGGCCCCGGCGCGGCAGGCGGGATTTGCCGCCGGGCTGGGTGAAGAGGTGCCCGCGACCACGCTCAACAAAATGTGTGGCTCGGGTATGAAAGCGGCGATGATCGGTTTTGACCAGATCGCATTGGGCAACACCGGCGTGCTGGTCGCGGGCGGCATGGAGAGCATGACCAATGCGCCCTATGTCCTGCCCAAAATGCGCGGTGGCGCAAGACTGGGCCATGCGACCGTGATTGATCACATGTTTCTGGACGGGTTGGAGGACGCCTATGACAAGGGCCGCCTGATGGGTACGTTCGCCGAGGACTGCGCCGAGGAATTTCAGTTTACGCGGCAGGTACAGGACGACTACGCGCTCGCCTCGCTCAGCCGCGCGCTGGATGCACAACAAAGCGGCGCCTTCGCCGACGAGATCGCGGCGGTGCACGTCAAATCGCGCAAAGGCGAGGCGACCGTCGATTCCGACGAGCAGCCCAGGACAGCGCGTCCCGACAAGATCCCGCAGCTTAAACCCGCCTTCCGCGAGGGTGGCACGGTCACAGCGGCAAACTCATCGTCAATCTCCGATGGGGCAGCGGCGCTGGTGCTCGCCTCCGAAGAAGCGGCCAAAGCGCAGGGGCTTGTCATCCGCGCCTATGTCCAGGGTCATGCCAGCCACGCGCAGGCGCCGGGTCTGTTTACCACCGCGCCTGTTCCCGCTGCGCAAAAGCTGCTCAAGCAGATCGGCTGGCGCAAGGAAGATGTGGATCTTTGGGAGGTCAACGAGGCCTTTGCGGTTGTCCCGCTGGCCTTCATGCACGAGATGGGCCTTGATCATGCGAAGGTCAATGTGAACGGCGGCGCATGTGCGCTGGGCCACCCCATCGGTGCGTCGGGTGCGCGCATCATGGTGACCCTGCTCAACGCGCTGGAAAAACGCGGCCTCAAACGCGGGATTGCCGCGATATGTATTGGCGGCGGCGAAGGAACCGCCATCGCGATCGAGCTGGCCTGAAATCCGGCAACAACCCCATTCAACGGAAAAAGCAGAATTTATGAACGTCGATTACGAAAAGCTGTCGAAAACCATCGCGGCGCTGACCGAAGGCGAAGACGACGCCGTGGCCCTGATGGCGACGCTCGCCTGCGAGGTACACCACAGCGACAGCCGCTTTGATTGGACCGGATTTTACCGGGTCACCGCGCCCGAGCTTCTGAAGATCGGGCCGTATCAGGGCGGTCACGGTTGCCTTGTGATACCCTTCTCCCGTGGTGTTTGCGGTGCGGCCGCGCGGACGAGGCAGGCCCAGCTGGTGCCCGATGTCGAGATCTTTGACGGGCATATCGCTTGCGCCAGCTCGACGCGGTCCGAGCTGGTGTTGCCGGTGTTTGGTGCGCAGGGGCAGCTGCTGGGCGTCTTTGACATCGACAGCGACCAACCCGATGCATTTACCCAGACCGACGCCGATGCATTGACGGCCATATTGGCGACCACATTCGCGTCTGTGAAATAATTGTAGATTTTTTCATGACCCTCTGACAAGGTTTGAAGGGACAACCACTCTGAAGAGATGTGGTCAATGTTGCCCCGTATCTTTGCCGGAGGTCCCATGCGCCACGACCAGCCTCACAAACCTCAGACGCTGGGCGCCGACCTGCGTGCGCTGCGCCGGGCGCGGGGCATGACGTTGGTGCATCTTGCGCAGGCTGTGGGCCGCTCCGTTGGATGGCTCAGTCAGGTCGAGCGGGACAAGTCGCAGCCTTCCATCACCGATCTGCGCCAGATCGCGGCGCAGTTTGACGTGCCTTTATCGATCATGTTTCGCCATGCCGCCGCGCCAACCGGTGAGGCGGAATTTATCGTGCGTGCGGGCGCCCGGCGGCCCATCGGATCCTCGGTCGAGGGGCTGGTCGAGGAGCTCCTCTCGCCTGATCTGACCGACGATTTTGAGGTCGTCCACTCGACTTTCATGCCGCACAGCCGGATCAGAGTCGCCGTCCAGCGGCCCACGCAAGAGATCGGCTTTGTCATCTCCGGCACGCTGGAGATCGAGATCGATGGTACCCCACACTCACTTGATCCCGGCGACAGTTTCCGATTGCGCGGCGAGCCGTTTCGCTGGGCCAACAAGACACCTGATCCCGTTGTGGCGATCTGGGTCATCGCGCCTCCGGTGTATTGAAGTGGACGTCACGACAGCAATCATTTCTGCGCCGTCCAATGGCGCGCCAACATCGTTATGGAGATAGGGAATGCTCAAAGGGTCATGCCTGTGTGGCGCGATAAAATTCACGGCTGAAGGGATCGCCCGTGGTCCGGCGGCCTGCCATTGCACCCAGTGCCGCAAACAGTCGGGCCACTACTGGGCCGCCGTTCAGGTCATGGATGACGCATTGCGCATCACCGGTACGCCGCGCTGGTACGCGGCCAGCCCGCTGGCAAAGCGCGGGTTTTGCCCGACCTGCGGGTCCTTTCTGTTCTGGAAAGGCAAAGGCGATCTCGATACGGGCGTTGCCCTTGGCGCGCTGGACGGCACCACCGGCCTGCGGCTGGAGCGGCATATCTTTACCGCTGACAAAGGCGACTACTACGCCATCACGGATTCCCTCCCTCAAGAGGAGCAAGAGGCATGAGCGATTTTCCAATGACGGCCCGAGTGGTCATTATCGGAGGTGGCGTGGTCGGGACATCCACCCTGTATCATCTTGCAAAAGCCGGCTGGACAGACTGCGTTCTGCTCGAGAAAAATGAGCTCACCGCAGGCTCCACATGGCACGCGGCGGGCAATTGCCCCAATTTTTCCAGCTCCTGGGCCGTGATGAACATGCAGCGCTACGGGCTGGAGATGTACCGGACGCTGGGCGCGGATGTAGACTATCCGATGAACTATCACGTCACCGGCTCACTTCGCCTCGCGCACAGCAAAGAGCGGATGATGGAGTTTGAGCGCGTCGCATCCATGGGCGCCTATCAGGGCCTTGAAATGGGCATGCTGACATCGTCCGAGTTGAGGGAATACAACCCCTTCATGGAAATTCACGACCTTGAGGGCGGTATGTGGGATCCGCTGGATGGCGATATTGACCCTGCACAGCTGACGCAGGCCTTGGCCAAAGGCGCGCGCGGCGGGCGGGCGGATTGAGCGTTTCTGCCCCGTCGCCGGGCTGGACCGTGATGGCGACGAATGGTTCGTGAAGACCGAAAAGGGTGAAATCCGCGCGCAATATGTCGTCAACTGTGCGGGCTACTATGCCCAGCGCGTGGGCGAGATGTTCAAGCCATTCGGCGGGCGCACCGTGCCGATGGTGGTCATGTCGCATCAGTATTTCCTGACCGAGCCGATTGCGGAACTGGAGGCGTGGACCAGAGAATAGGGCCACAAAATGCCCATCATCCGCGATGTGGATATCTCTTATTACCTGCGGCAGGACAAGAACGGTCTGAACCTTGGCCCGTACGAGCGTAATTGCAAAGCGCATTGGGTGACCCCCGATGATCCGATGCCGGATGATTTCAGCTTCCAGCTGTATCCCGATGATCTGGAGCGGCTGGAGTTTTATATCGAGGATGCGATGGCGCGGGTGCCGATCCTTGGCACCGCCGGTGTAGGCCGCAACATCAACGGCCCGATACCATACGCCCCGGACGGTTTGCCGATGATCGGCCCCATGCCCGGTGTGAAAAATGCATTCGAGGGCCACAGCTTTTCCTTCGGGATCGCCCAGGGGGGCGGCGCGGGCAAAGTGCTGGCAGAATGGATCATGCACGGGCAGACCGAGCTGGACATGTGGGCGGTCGATCCGCGCCGTTACACCGGTTACGCCGATCACGATTACACACTGGCCAAGGCGCTGGAGACTTATGGCCACGAATACGCCATGCATTTTCCGCGCCACGCGTGGCCCGCAGGGCGGGGCAAGAAACTCTCGCCCGTGGATGCGAAGGTCCGTGAACTTGGCGGCCAGATGGGTGCCTATAACGGCTGGGAGCGAGCGAACTGGTTCGCCAAGCCGGGCGATGACACTTCTGAAGAGGCGACCCAGACTTGGGACCGCGCCGGTCCTTGGGCGCAGCAGATCAAGGGGGAAGTCGAGGCGGTGCGCGACGGGGTGGGTGTTCTCGACCTGCCCGGGTTCTCGCGGTTCAACTTGTCGGGCGCGGGCGCTGCCGAATACCTGCGCTGCAAAATCGCAGGTGGGTTGCCCAAGGTTGGGCGGATGAACCTTGCCTATTTTCCTGACGATCGTGGCCGCATCCTGACCGAGATGTCGATCATGCGGCACGATGATGATTTCTTTACACTGATCACGGCGGCCAATGCGCAGTGGCATGATTTTGATGTGCTGGCGTCTGGCTTGCCGGACAGGCTGAGCCTTACAGACCATTCGGATGAATACGCCACCCTGATCGTGACTGGCCCGCAATCGCGAGTGCTGTTCCAGAAGCTGGAGACGCAGGCCGATCTGGAGGCGTCATGGCTGTCGACCCAGCCTGCAAAAATCGCGGGCGTGAACTGCGCATTGGCACGGGTGTCTTTCGCCGGAGAGCTTGGCTGGGAAATCCATGCGGCCATTGCGGATATTCCCGAACTATACGCTTCCGTATTGAGCGCGGGAGCTAAGCCGTTCGGCATGTATGCCCTCAACTCGATGCGCATCGAAAAAGGCTACCGGTCCTGGAAGGGTGATCTGTCGACGGATTATACTTTGTTGGAAGCTGGGCTTGACCGCTGGGTCAACCTCGACAAGCCTCAGGATTTCCCCGGCAAGGCGGTGCTGATCCAGCAGCAAAAAGACGGGATCAAGAAACGCTTTGTCACCATGATCGTTGACGCTGGCGATCAGGACGCGCCCTCTATGTCGACGGTCTATCATGACGGCAAAGTCGTGGGCGAGACGACCAGCGGCGACTGGGGATACCGCGTCGGCAAGTCCATTGCACTGGGCACCGTCCGGGCCGATCTGGCGGTCGAGGGAACAGTACTGGACATCAACATTTTCGGACGTATGTGCAGGGCAACTGTACAAGCGGATCGCCCTCTGTGGGATCCCGAAAATGAAAGATTGAAAGCATGACAAAAATCACCCTTCTGGACGGCTCCATCGGGCAAGAGCTGGTCAAGCGAAGCAATGCGCCTGCCACGAACCTTTGGTCGACCAGCGTCATGATCGACCAGCCGGAGCTTGTAGGGGATGTGCACCGCGACTATTTCTCCGTTGGCGCAAGCATCGCCACGACAAGCACCTATGCGCTGCACCACAGCAGGTTGGAACGGGCCGGGATCGCCGACCAGCAGATGGCGCTGGTCACGGCGGCGGTGGATCAGGCGGTTGCGGCACGCGAGACCCATCCGCACGGACGGATCGCCGGATCGCTTGGCCCGCTACTGGCCAGCTTTCGCCCCGATCTGATGCCCGATGTCGGCGCAGCGGCCGAGGCGTATAAGCAGATCATCGAAGGCATGGGGGACCGTGTCGATCTTCTGCTGGCCGAGACGGTCTGCTCGCTTCAGGAGGCTGAAGGTATTTTTCAAGGCTATGCCGCTTCCGGCAGTACCAAGCCGCTGTGGATCTCGTTTTCCGTCGATGATCGCGACGGGACCAAGTTGCGCTCGGGAGAGCCGCTGTTCATCATCACGCAGATGATGGATCACTACAAACCCGCAGCGGTGCTGCTCAATTGCTCGATGCCCGAGACGATCGTCCAAGGGTTGCCCCTCCTGACGGATTGCGGCCTGCCCTACGGTGCCTACGCAAACGGGTTCACCATGATCACCGATGCTTTCAAACTCGACGCTCCGACCGTTAATGAACTGAGCGCGCGTATGGATCTGACGCCCGATACCTATGCGGATCATGTGATGCGCTGGGTCGGGGCCGGTGCCACCATCGTCGGCGGCTGTTGTGAAGTCGGGCCTGCCCATATCGCTGAAATCTCGCGTCGCCTTCGGGACGCGGGTCACACCATCGTCTAGAAAGGTCGCCTCATGGCTGATGTTCCGTCCCACGCGCGCGTTATTATTATCGGCGGGGGCGTGATCGGCTGCTCGGTCGCGTACCACCTCACGAAATTGGGGTGGACGGACGTGGTGTTGCTTGAACGCAAACAGCTGACTTCGGGCACCACATGGCACGCGGCAGGCCTGATCGCGCAGCTGCGCGCGACCAAGAACATGACCAAGCTCGCCAAGTACAGCCAGGAACTTTACGGCAGCCTTGAGGAAGAAACTGGCGTTGCCACAGGGTTCAAACGCTGCGGCTCGATCACCGTGGCGCTGACGGCGGAGCGGCGCGAGGAAATCTACCGCCAGGCCGCGATGGCGCGCGCCTTTGGTGTCGACGTCGAGGAGATCTCGCCTGCGGAAGTGCTGGAACGCTATGCCCATCTCAACATCGACGGGGTAAAGGGTGCGGTCTATCTGGATAAGGACGGGCAGGGGGATCCTGCCAATATCGCGCTGGCACTGGCGAAGGGTGCTCGGACGCGCGGCGCGCGGGTGATCGAGCGGACGGAAGTGACCGCGATCACGCGGCAGGGCCGTCGCGTCTCCGGCGTCGATTGGCAGCAGGGCGCGGAGACGGGCCACATCACCGCAGACATGATCGTAAATTGTGGCGGCATGTGGGGCCATGAGGTGGGCCGCATGGCAGGCGTGAACGTGCCTTTGCACGCCTGCGAGCATTTCTACATCGTGACCGAGGCGATCCCCGGCCTCACGCAGCTGCCCGTGCTGCGCGTCCCGGACGAGTGTGCCTATTACAAGGAGGACGCCGGTAAAATGCTGCTCGGCGCCTTTGAGCCGAATGCCAAGCCTTGGGCGATGGAGGGCATACCAAAGGATTTTGAATTCGACCAGCTGCCAGAGGATTTTGACCACTTCGAGCCTATTCTGGAAGCGGCGGTCAATCGGATGCCGATGCTGGCGGATGCGGGCATCCACACATTCTTTAACGGCCCTGAATCTTTCACCCCCGATAATGCCTACCACCTTGGCCTTGCCCCCGAATTGGACAACGTGTGGGTCGCGGCGGGGTTTAACTCCATCGGGATCCAGTCGGCGGGCGGGGCCGGTATGGCGCTGGCGCAGTGGATGGACGAGGGGCAAAAACCCTTTGACCTCGGCGATGTAGACATCAGCCGGATGCAGCCTTTTCAGGGCAACAAGACCTATCTGTTCGAGCGCAGCAAGGAAACATTGGGCCTGCTTTATGCCGATCATTTTCCTTACCGCCAAAAGGCCACGGCACGCGGGGTCCGCCGCACGCCCTTCCATCACCACCTGATCGAGCGCGGCGCGGTCATGGGTGAGCTGGCAGGCTGGGAGCGGGCAAACTGGTTCGCGCGCGCGGGGCAGGAGCGGGAATACAAGCACAGCTGGCAGCGGCAGAATTTCTTCGACAACGTGGCCGAAGAACACCGTGCCATCCGCACGAACGTGGGCAGGTACGATATGTCGTCGTTTGGCAAAGTTCGCGTTGAGGGCCGGGACGCGGAGGCCTTCCTCAATTATATCGGCGGCGGCGACTTTTCGGTGCCTGTGGGCAAAATCGTCTATACCCAGTTCCTCAACCAACGCGGTGGCATTGAGGCGGATGTGACCGTCACGCGCCTGTCGGAGACGGCCTATCTGGTCGTAACTCCCGCCGCGACGCGACTTGCCGACGAGACATGGATGCGGCGCAATCAGGGTGATTTCAATGTCGTCATCACCGATGTGACGGCCGGTGAGGGCGTGCTGGCTGTGATGGGCCCGCGTGCGCGTGATCTGTTGCAAGCCGTCTCGCCCGATGACTTCACCAATGCGGTCAACCCGTTCGGTACGGCACAGCAAATCGACATCGGCATGGGACAGGCCCGCGTCCACCGTGTCAGCTATGTGGGTGAGCTGGGCTGGGAGATCTACGTGAGCGCCGATCAGGCGGCCCATCTGTTCGAGGTACTGTCCGAGGCGGGTCAGGATTTTGACCTAAAGCTGTGCGGTATGCACATGATGGATACCTGCCGTATGGAGAAGGGCTTTCGCCACTTCGGCCACGATATCACCTCCGAAGATCACGTGCTGGAGGCGGGTCTCGGCTTTGCCGTAAAAACCTCCAAGCATGATTTCATCGGGCGCACGGCGGTGCTGGAGAAGAAGGAAACCGGGCTGAACATGCGCCTTGTGCAATTCATGCTCACAGATCCTGAACCGCTTTTGTACCACAACGAGCCTGTGGTGCGGGACGGAGAGATCGTTGGCTATCTCAGCTCCGGTGCCTACGGTCACCATCTGGGTGCGGCGATGGGGCTGGGCTATGTGCCGTGCAAGGGAGAGAGTGCGGCGCAGGTTCTTGCCTCCACCTACGAGATCGACATCATGGGGACACGGGTGCGCGCGCAGGCATCGCTCAAGCCAATGTACGATTCCGCGTCCGAGCGGGTGAAGGTGTAGCGGTACAATCTAGGGCTTTCCCTTCCCCCTCCCGATGTCCTAACGCTGTCGGGCAAGGAGACGATTATGCGCACGCCCGACACCCTCCCCCCGGTCACTGATCAGGACACGCCTCAAGGCCTTCTTTTTGCGGGCGGAGCCTATGTGTTGTGGGGGTTCTTGCCGCTGTATATGAAGCTGCTGAGCCATGTTCCCGTCGCGGAAGTGATTGCGCACCGCATCATCTGGTCTGTGCCGGTGGCAGCGGCGGTCCTGGTCTGGCTGGGGCGCACGGCGACGCTGCGCGCGGCGTTCCGCAATCCACGCATGCTGGCCATGGGCTGTGTGACCGCGACACTGATCTCGCTGAACTGGGGCATCTACGTCTATGCGATCGTGACCGACCGCGCTTTGGATGCGGCCATCGGGTACTATATCAACCCGCTGTTCAGCGTTTTTCTCGCCGCCGTGCTGCTGGGAGAAAAGCTGCACCGCGCGCAATGGGTTGCCGTGGGCATCGTGTCGGTTGCCGTGCTCGTGCTGATCCTTGACGCGGATGAGACGCCATGGCTCGCCTTTGGCATGATGATCACTTGGGGCTTTTACGCGCTTGCGAAGAAGAGCCTGCCGATTGGTCCAAATCAGGGGTTCCTTATGGAGGTGTTGCTGCTGCTGCCGCCTGCGCTGGTCTATGTCATCTATGTGGGCAGCACGGGCAGCGCGCGTTTTCTAAGCGGTGACGGGATGGACACATGGCTGCTGCTGGGCTGTGGCCTCGTGACCGCCGTGCCGCTGCTGTTCTACGCCAACGGTGCCAAACTGCTGCGACTGTCGACCATCGGCATCCTGCAATACATCGCGCCTACGATGATCCTGCTCAATGCGGTTTTTATTTTCGGAGAGCCGTTCGGCCGCGCGCGCGCCATTGCCCTGCCCCTGATTTGGCTGGCGCTTGTGATCTATACCGTCTCGATGGTGCGGCAGATGCGGGCAAAACGCGTTTAGGTGAGCGCCGATTTATGCTGAAGGAACAATGGGTCTTTCGAGACCCGCTCGTTCATCGCGGCACGCAGCGCGCCTATGGTCTTGTAGGGGCGCATCACGACCTCAAACTTTTGCATCAGCCCGTCGTCGTTGAGCGTGATCAGATCGACACCGACGCAATCGAGCCCGTCGACCTTGCACTGGAACTCCATCGCCCAATCTTTGTTTGAGCCCATCACGCGGCGGTATTCGAAATCGGTGAACACCTCATTCACATGCCCCAGCACGGCGGCCACCGCATCGCGGCCATTCCACGTCGCCCAATAGGTTGGCGGCTGGAATATCACATCCTTGGCCATCAAGGCAGGTACGCCGCTGTGGTCATGTGCCAGCACAAAGTCGTGGAATTTCTGATTCGTTGGATGCATAAAGGTCTCCCTAATTTACAAAGCCTGCCACGGCACGGGTTGAAAACAAAGCCTGCGCGTGGGACTGAACGGCGCATGGACGCAACGTACTCCCCCCCGACAGACCCGCTTGAGGTGCTGCACCTCGATCATGAGGTCATACTGGTAAACAAGCCAGCGGGTCTGCTGTCGGTGCCCGGCAAGGGGCCGGACCTGACCGATTGCCTGCTGGCCCGCGTTCAAGCCACGTTTCCCGACGCGCTGCTGGTGCATCGACTGGACCGCGATACGTCCGGCGTGATGATCTTTGCCATGACACCTTACGCACAGCGGCATCTGGGTCTGCAATTTGAAAAGCGTATGACCAAGAAGACCTATGTCGCACGGGTCTGGGGAGTTCCGGCGGATAAGTCAGGCACCGTTGATCTGCCGCTGATCGTAGACTGGCCCAATCGGCCGCGCCAGATGGTGTGCCACGAGACGGGTAAATCCGCACAAACCGACTGGCGGGTGACCAAAGATGAGGGCACAACTGCCCGCGTTCGCCTCACACCGCATACGGGGCGCAGCCATCAGTTGCGGGTGCATATGTTGAGCCTCGGTTATCCGATCCTTGGCGATCCATTCTATGCGGAAGGTGCGGCGCGGGATTATCCGCGCATGATGCTGCACTCAGAGGAATTGAGGTTTAAGCATCCCGATGGTGGTCAATCGACCCGCGTGCGCAGCAAGGCACCGTTCTGACGCTGCTGTTGGTCGGTGTGGATACTGCGGGATTGAGTTTATTTGGAAAAATGAAAAATAGGCTGTCGAGTAACCCCGCCCCTTTCTTTTGATCGGGACGGATCGACTTCACTTCTCACGCGGGATCGCTCTCCAGCTATCCGCGCAATTTACTACTGTGGAAACGAAGTAAATTATTGATTAATGAGCACAAAGTTTGACTTCATTTTTCCAACTAAACTCAAATCTGCCATTTAATCAAAAACAATGGCTGCAATTGAAGAAGGGCTGCCCGGAAGCAACCCTTCTCCTGTTTCGAACTTGGTTATTCAGCAGCCCAGCCCGAAACCGCTTTGACTTCAAGGAACTCCTCAAGGCCGTACACGCCGCCCTCGCGGCCATTGCCCGACTGTTTGTATCCGCCAAAAGGTGAACCCTGGCCAAAGCCCTGTCCATTCGTCTCGACCATGCCTGAGCGCAAGCGGCGCGCCACGCGGCGGCGCTGTTCTGTGTCCTGTGTCTGGACATAGTTGGTCAGGCCATAGAGCGTGTCGTTGGCGATGGCGATGGCTTCCTCTTCGGTCTCGAAGGGGATGATCGACAGAACCGGACCAAACACTTCTTCTCGGGCGATGGTCATCGTGTTGTCGACATCGGCAAAGACCGTCGGCTTGACATAATAGCCACGGTTCAGGCCATCGGGGCGGCCCAGACCACCGGCGGTGAGGCGCGCTTCGGACATTCCTTTTTCAATAAGACCTTGGATCTTGTTGAACTGCGCTTCGGAGACGACAGGGCCGATGTGCTTGCCTTCTTCGGATGCGGGACCGACGTGGGTGTTGTTTGCGACCTCGGATGCCGAGGTGACGGCTTCGTCATAGCGTGATTTATGCACCAGCATGCGCGTCGGCGCGTTGCACGACTGGCCCGAGTTGCGGAAGCATTTGATAGCACCCTGCTTCGCGGCGTTCGGCGCAGCATCTTCGAAGATGATGTTCGCACCTTTGCCGCCCAATTCCAAGCTGACGCGCTTGATCGTGTCGGCTGCGGCTTTCGAGATTGCGATGCCCGCGCGTGTAGAACCGGTGAAGCTGACCATATCGACATCGGGGTGCGCGGACAGCTGGCTCCCGACGCCCGGCCCGTCACCGTTCACAAGGTTAAACACGCCCTTGGGAAAGCCTGCCTCGTCCACAAATTCTGCAAACAACAGCGCGGAGAGGGGGGCAATCTCGGAGGGTTTGAGCACGACAGTGTTGCCCGTTGCCAGCGCCGGGATCACCTTGAGGATGATCTGGTTCATTGGCCAATTCCACGGCGTGATCAACGCACAGACGCCGATCGGCTCCAGCAGGGTCTTCTCAGTTTTACTAAAGTCGCGCTCGAAGGAGAAATCCTTGAACGCCTTGAGGAAGCCGCCGATGTGCCAGCTGCCCGCGCCGACTTGCTGCTGACGACTCAGGAGAATCGGCGCGCCCATTTCCATCGACATGGCCTGCGCCATTTCTTCCTGACGCGCGTCATAAATCTCGGCCAGCTTCTGGATCAGCGCGGTACGCTCTTCCTTCGTGGTTTGCGACCAGCTGTCGAATGCGGCGCGCGCAGCGGCCACAGCGGCGTCCGTGTCGGCGGCATCGCCCAGAGAAATGACGGCGCATTGCTCTTCTGTCGACGGGTCAATGACCGGGAAATCCTTGGCGGCAGCGGGGGCGACCCACGCGCCGTCGATGTAAAAATTGCGTTTCTCTAGCATGTTGATGCTCCTATTCCGAGATTTAGCGCCAGTGTGTCACCGCGCCTTGCAACCTGCAAGATGGGGGGTGAAACTTGATCTGTGAATGACTAGGTCTTCCATAATATGAAATTATCTGGAGAGCAGAAAGATGAGCTTGCGCATTAACGATACAATCCCCGACCTTACGGTCGAAACAGACCTTGGCGCCATCAGCCTGCATGATTTTGTGGGCGATCAGTGGGCAATTTTCTTTTCGCACCCCAAAGACTTCACCCCTGTCTGCACCACCGAATTCGGCGCTGTCGCACAGCTTGCGGATGAGTGGGAAAGGCGCGGCACCAAGGTGCTGGGCATTTCTGTGGACGGCGTCGAAGAGCACAAGAAATGGAAGGTCGATATCGAAAAAGTAGGCGGCGCCAAGCCTGGATTTGCAATTGTTGCCGATCGGGATCTTGCGATGTCCAAGGCCTTCGACATGCTGCCTGCCGAGGCCTATCTGCCCGATGGCGCCACCCCCGCAGACAGCGCGACAGTGCGGGCGGTGTTCATCGTCGGGCCGGACAAGAAGCTGAAGCTGTCCATGACGTATCCGATGAATGTTGGCCGTAATTTCGCCGAAGTTCTGCGCGCGCTGGATGGTTTGCAAACGGCGGCGAGCCAGGGGGTCGCTACGCCTGCAAACTGGAATGTGGGTGATGATGTGGTGATTCCAACAGCCGTTTCGGATGCAGACGCGGAAGCGAAATTTGGAGCGTTCAAGACTGTACTGCCCTACTTGCGGATGACGAATTTGTATAAATAAATGAAGCAGCGAATGCAATTGGAGAACCCTGCAATGTGTGGGGAGGGTCGATAGCCAGATCGTGTTCGCGCGGATTATGGTGAGCGATGTCGTCCCGCAAAGTCGGCGCAATTTACAGTTCAGGCTTCTGGAAAAAGGCATTGCCGTTGGTGGAAATGAAAAAGGCCCCCGTATTTCTACGGGGGCCTTTCGATTTAGCGTTGAAAAATAACTTACTCTTCTGCTTTCTCTTCTTTGACCTCTTCGCCGGTCTCCTGATCTACGACTTTCATCGACAGGCGTACCTTGCCACGATCGTCAAAGCCCAAGAGCTTCACTTTCACTTCCTGACCTTCTTTCAGAACGTCCGACGGATGGTTCAGGCGGCGGTTTTCAATTTGGGAGACGTGCACAAGGCCGTCCCGCTTGCCGAAGAAGTTCACGAAGGCGCCGAAATCGACGATCTTCACGACAGTACCGGTATAGACAGCGCCCTCTTCAGGCTCCGCCACAATGGACCAGATCATGTCGTAGGCTTTCTTGATCGAATCGGCGTTTGGTGACGCGATCTTGATGATGCCTTCGTCATTGATATCGACCTTGGCACCCGACACTTCGACGATTTCGCGGATAACTTTACCACCCGAACCGATCACTTCGCGGATTTTATCCGTCGGGATCTGCATGGTCTCGATGCGTGGTGCGTGTACCGAGAATTCCTGCGCGCCGGTGATGGCTTTGCCCATCTCGCCCAGAATGTGCAGACGGCCTGCTTTGGCCTGCGCCAACGCTTTTTCCATGATCTCGGGCGTGATGCCTGCGATCTTGATGTCCATCTGCAATGACGTGATACCGTTTTCAGTACCTGCAACCTTGAAGTCCATATCGCCGAGATGGTCTTCGTCACCCAGGATGTCGGACAGGATTGCGTATTCGCCATCGTCCTCAAGAATCAGACCCATAGCGACACCCGCGACCGCGGATTTGAGCGGAACACCCGCATCCATCATCGACAGGGAGCCACCGCAAACGGAGGCCATCGAGGACGAGCCGTTGGATTCAGTGATCTCGGACACAACGCGGATTGTGTAAGGGAAATCCGTCGCAGCAGGCAAAACTGCCTGCAACGCACGCCATGCCAGCTTACCATGCCCAATTTCGCGGCGACCCGGAGGGCCCACGCGACCCACTTCACCGACCGAGTAGGGCGGGAAGTTATAGTGCAGCAGGAAGTTTGATTTGAAGTTGCCGTGCAGCGCGTCGATGAACTGCTCGTCGTCTCCGGTGCCCAATGTGGTGACCACAAGGCCCTGCGTCTCGCCGCGTGTAAACAGCGCGGAGCCGTGCGTACGGGGCAGGATGCCGGTCTGGGAGACAATATCGCGGATCTCGTCGGTGCGGCGACCGTCGATACGCTTGCCCGTTTTCACAACGTCGCCACGCAGGATGGAAGCCTCAAGACCTTTCATTGCGGAGCCGAGGTTGGCGTCGGCCAATTGCTCGTCGTTCAAAGCAGCTTTGATCGTGTCGCGGGCGGCATCAACCGCTGCGGTACGCTCTTGCTTGTCACCGATGGCGAAGGCGGCGCGCATTTCGGATTCGCCCGCTTTCTTAACGGCAGCAGACAGATCGGAATAATCCACAGGCTGGAAATCGAACGGCTCTTTCGCCGCAGATTCTGCCAGCTCTACGATCAGGTCGATGACCGGCTGGATCTGCTCATGGGCGAATTTCACCGCACCCAGCATCTCTTCTTCGGTCAGCTCGTAGGCCTCGGATTCGACCATCATCACGGCGTCTTTGGTACCTGCAACAACCAGATCAAGGCGCTGATCGGGGTTGTTCTTGAGGTCCTGCATGTCGTCGATTTCTGGGTTCAGGACATAGTTGCCACCCTCAAAGCCAACGCGGCAGGCCGCAATCGGGCCCATGAACGGCGCGCCGGAGATCGTCAGCGCAGCGGAGGCGGCAATCATCGCAACCATGTCGGGATCGTTGACCAGATCGTGGGACAGCACGGTACACATCACCAGCACTTCGTTCTTGAAGCCGGGGACGAACAGCGGGCGGATCGGACGGTCGATCAGACGGCTTGTCAGTGTTTCTTTCTCGGTGGGGCGGGCCTCACGCTTGAAGAAACCGCCGGGAATCTTACCCGCAGCGTAGTATTTCTCGTTGTAGTGAACGGTCAGCGGGAAGAAATCCTGACCCGGCTTTTGCTTGCGCGCGAACGTCACGTTCGCCATCACGGATGTCTCGCCATATGTGGCGATAACGGATCCGTCGGCTTGACGCGCGACTTTCCCTGTTTCCAGCGTAAGCGTCTCTTCGCCCCACTGCATGCTTTTTTTAACTTCGTTAAACATCATCGTTTCCTTGTTGGCCCCCAACATCACGGGGTGCCCTTTGCATAGAGGGCGTATTCCCTCTGACCCCATAGTCATTGCGCCTGCACCGGGGTCTGGATGCAGCCGTGTCGATGGCTTTCGCCTTACAGCAGATCGACGACGATGGGAAGGGAAAGGCCTGCGCCACACCCGCGCGGTCATTTGCGCGCCTAAAGTCTTGGAATGACGGAGGTCCGGGCTTGTTTTGCAACGGTGCCGACCCCATTTTTCAGCAAGAGCAAACAGGAGGAATTAAGCGATGCAATGCCCTATTGACGGAACTCAGCTGGTTATGACGGATCGGAGTGGAGTCGAGATAGACTATTGCCCCAACTGCCGTGGCGTATGGCTTGACCGCGGTGAGCTGGACAAGATCATCGAGCGCAGCGCGCCACCACCTGCACCGCAACCCATGGCGCAGCGTGCTGCACCGGCACCGCGTGATTATGACCGTGATTACGAAGATGACCGCGACCACAACGGACGGCCCCGCAAGAAAAAGCGCGACAGTTTCTTGAGCGACATCTTCGATTTCTAAAAAGCAGAGGTGTTCTAGCGCTGCAACGCCGCATGAGCCTGCCGCAGCGCTGACACCATACCGGACAGAAAGTTATTCGCGGTGACATCTACCAGCGCTTTGCCGTCTTCATCCTGAAGCTTGAAGGGCTGATCGGGAAGTTTTTCCAACTCCCGCAGGCTTTTGCCACCGCCGTGTTTGAGCACATTTGCAGCCAGATAATAATGGTAGACAGTTTGCGCGAGGGCTGTATGCCCGTCCGCCACGAGTTTGTTGCGCAGTTTCACAAAAAACGGACCCCGTGCAAAATGATGTTGCAGCCGTGCTTCATAAGCCGAGACAGTTTCGACCACAGTTGCTTCAATTTCATCCGTACCTGCATCGGAGTTTCGCGTAACCGCATCAGCAGCATCGAGAAGCTGTGCAACATCTGGAGCATCGGTCATAGCAATATCCTTAAGGGGGCAATCATCACGCGTTCGCGCGTCATACCTGTTTGTCCCGGCAATGTAATCCGTTCTTTGGTGCATGAAGGGACGGTGCCCGGGCAATCGAGCGGTAAGCTTTTCGAAAAAAAAACCGCGCTCTCGAATGAGGCGCGGTTTTCCGTCGTTTCGCTGGATGAATGAGCAAACCGCTTAGCGGCGCAGACCCAAGCGTTTGATCAGGTCCTGATAACGGGCCTCGTCTTTTGTCTTTACATAGTCCAAAAGCTTGCGGCGCGTTGCGACCATTTTCAACAGGCCACGGCGGCCGTGGTTGTCTTTTTTGTGTGTTTTGAAGTGTTCGGTCAGCGTCGCAATCCGCGAGCTGAGAACAGCAACCTGCACTTCAGGGGAACCTGTGTCGCCTTCTTTGGCGCCAAATTCGCTCATGATGCGTGTTTTTTCTTCTTTCGTAATCGACATCGGGGTCTCCTTGTCAAAAGGGTTAATCGGGATGGCGCAGGCCGGGATGTCGTCCAGCACAGGCCCATGGAGGAATCGCGGTTCTAGCCCGCGATTGGGGGCGTATAAGCGTCTTTCACTCTTTTGGTAAAGGCTTAATGTTGTCTGTCGATTTCGTAAGCAGCATCAGGCGGGTGAAAGGCCGACCAGACTGGCCGTGCTCAGCGGGATGAGGGCGATGTCACCGGGCACCAAGTCACTGCCGTTGACCATGGCCACAATTGTACCATCCATTAAAACGAGGGTCTGGTCAAAACTGTCAGGATCGGCCGCCAAAGTGACCTGAGGCTCGCTATTGCTTGCGCTGCTGTCATCCCAGACAAGTACAAGGCTATCGTCTGCCGCAGAATAGTCGAGGATCTGTACCGCTTCACCAGAGGCAAGCCAGTCCCCCAGCACGATTTGGTCAGCGCCATCACCTGCGGTGACGATGTCTCCGGCGCCTGCGATGATAATGTCATCTCCGCCCCCGCCGTTGAGAAAATCAGTATCGTCGTCCTCGCCCGTATCACTGTGCGTCAGACCGATCAGCACATCGTTCCCCCAACCACCGAACAGCACGTCGACGCCGACACCCCCGACCAGCGTGTCATTGTCCAAACCGCCGCTCAAGGTATCGTCACCGGCGCCACCGTCCAGCATGTCATTCCCGGCAGACCCCTCAAGCGCATCATCGCCGCGTTCGCCGAAGAGGGCATCGTCGTCGTTGTGACCGAATAGTGCGTCATCGGCGTCACCCCCGCGCATCGCATCGCTACCATCCTGACCGTGCAGCGTGTCATTGCCTGCATCACCCTGCATTACGTCGTCGCCATCCTCGCCGCGCAGTTCGTCGTTACCGTCACCACCGAAGAGCGTGTCGTCACCGTCAAGCCCGCGAATCCGGTCATTCCCGTCATCGCCGCTCAGCGTTTCATCCGCATCGGTGCCATCCGTAAGTGTCACGCGATCCGCATCTGACAGTGTGTAGGGTTCAAGCAGAGCAGCGTCGTCGCCCCCGCGCGGATCGTAATCTGGCTCAAAATTATCTTCGGGAATATTGATCGGAGAGATCAAGTTTGCCTCTGTGCCATCGCCACCGGTCCGCTGCGCGGTCGGTTCGATCACGTCATCATCTTCGGCCGATGTTTCGGGATCTACAAAAGCCACAGCACCGACCGCCATCAACCCCATCAAGCCTGCCAACCATAACATAATGCACGTTCCATCATCTGCCGGACGATTGCCCAGTCTTCATAAACGCAGGTTTGACCCCTTGCGTCAAAACACTAAGGACAAAAGGGTTAACGTGAGGTGTGGGATACTGTGTTTTATGACGTTGTCCATAAAGTTGGAAGCGCGCTGTACGGCAAATAGAGAGGATGGCGCGGGTGACCGGCTTTTGTCAGGCCGAGATGAAAGAGACTATGCCCGTTCATGCGCAGGCGCGCAGCGGTGACCGGCCCGGCCTCACGGTGCGCACCATGCACACCCCAGGCGGCGACGATCATGTCTGCCCATGTCGCGGCCTCGTCCAAAGCCGTTTGATTTTCGGCTCCCGCCGGATCACTGGCTGCCCTCATATCACGCGGATCCGTCGCGCGCAGGGCAAACAGGTTGACCGCACGTAACCCGCCAAATCCAAGGGTGCGCGCACGCTGCTCACAGCGGTGAATGGTCGGGTCATTCTGGACTTCGGTCGCCTTTGACGGGTTCAGCATGACGAAAACCACGCGCCGCCCGGTGGTATCCCAGACCCGCGTGAGGCTGTAGCGATAGCGTTCGCAATCTGAATAGACTGCGGTGGACGGCGCGTCGCCCTTGGTATGGCTTCGGGTAATCACGGCGTCAGTCGTCGATGAAATCCGGCGTATTGAATACGCGCGAGGGGTGCAGTTCACCGGAGCGGAGAACACCCACCGCCACTGCGCGCCCGTCGTGCGAGGCCCAGCATTCGTCGCCGTATTCGACACCGCTGGCGAATACCATGCCGGGGTTCCCGTTGCGCAGTTTGGCTGCGCCCTCGCTGCTGGCCGTCACTTCGGGCAGATCCTGAAGGCCCATTTCCAGCGGGCCCAGATACGCATCGAGCGCAGGTGTTTTGGCCATCTCCTCGACCTGCGCCAGCGTAATCGCATTGGCGACGTCGAACGGGCCGGACCATGTGCGCCGCAGTTCGCGCACGTGACCTTTGCAGCCCAAAACCTCGCCCAGATCACGCGCGATCGAGCGGACATAGCCGCCCTTGCCACAGACCATTTCGAGCGTGACGTGATCGGCGTCGGGACGGTCGAGCATGATCAGGCTTTCGACGAACAGCGGACGGGCGGCGATTTCCATCGTCTCGCCGTCGCGGGCACGTTTATATGCACGCTCCCCGTCGATTTTCACGGCGGAAAACTGCGGTGGCACCTGTTCGATATCGCCCACGAACCCATGCAGCGCTTCTTTGATAGCAGCGTCGTCGGGCCGCAGATCGGAGGTGGCGATGACCTCGCCCTCCATATCGTCGGTATTGGTCGCGGCGCCCAGACGGACGGTAAACTCGTATGCTTTCAACGCATCGGTGATGAACGGTACGGTTTTCGTGGCTTCCCCCAATGCAATCGCCAGAACGCCGGTGGCGTCGGGGTCAAGCGTGCCGGCATGGCCCGCCTTGCGCGCATCGAACGACCACCGCACTTTGTTCACGACAGTTGTCGACGTCGGCCCCGCAGGTTTGTCGATCACGACCCAGCCCGAAATATCGCGCCCGTTGCGTTTGCGTGCCATGTGCTGTCCTTCGAAAATGGGGGTTTGGTAGGGCGGCGTTTTGCAGATTACGCGCGCGGGCGCAACTATTCGTCGTGGCTATCGTCGGCGGGGCGCGGCGGCAGGGACGCGCCCTCGACCACGCCGATGATCGGTCCCAGCGCACCAAAGCCGATATCGTTACGCCCCAGTTCGGGGGCGCGCAGGCGCGAGACATTGCCATCGAAATACAGCGCAGTGCGCAGACCCAGATGATCGCGAAAGAAACTGCCGAAATCGTAAAAATTCACCGCGCTGTTCGAGATCACGAAGGAGGCGATGGTGCCATCCTCGCTGGTGCCGACCCCGTTGCGCACATACCGCGACGAGCCGCCCCGAATGAACCGGGGATGCAATTCACCGTCGATCACCAGCATGGGACCGGATTGGGTGGCGCTGATACACTCCATGGCCTCGTCGATAAACCGCTGTGTTTCGACCACATCAATACGCCGGTCGCGCAGGCACAGGACCCCGTTTGGCAGCAAACCAAAGTTACCCGTTCCTGCACTGCTGATCACGTCCTGAATCGTCTCGCCATCTTCGATATACAGACCCACGGGGGAGCGGTCGTCGTGGTACATTCCCGCATTGGCCGCAAATCCAAGGGCGTATCCCTGTTCCTCAAGCGCCGCGTTCAGCGTGCTGAAATAGCCGTAGGGCCGCGTGCCGCCCTCGCTGTACAGAAACAGGCGCAGCACTTCGCGGGTCACGTCGACATCGCAGATCGCGTATTCGACGCCCTTAAAAGGCTCTTTGCGGCAGGTCGCAGCCACCACAGGCTGTGCCAACAGGGAGACCGCAAAAAGACAGGCCGCTCGCCAGATCACTCTTTGACCGTGCCATCTTCCGCAGGATCATCGGGCGCATCCGCATCGCGGCGCACCACGTCCTGCGCCAGCATCCGCCGCGTCTCGTCCATCTGGTCGAACGTCCGGTCCAACTGGAACCGCAGCTCCGGCGAGAATTTCAGCGTGAGCTTTTTGGCCACCAGCTTGCGCAGCTCGAACTTGTTGCGGTTGAGCAGCTCCAGCACGTCGTCCTGACCGATACCGCCCAAAGGCAGCACATAGGCCGTCGCAACCTTTAGATCGTTGGACATGCGCACTTCGCCCACGGTGATGGACATGCGGTTAAGATCGGGATCATGCACATCCCCACGCGCCAGCACTTCGCTTAGTGCGCGGCGGGTGGTTTCGCCTACGCGCAGCTGTCGCTGGTTGGGGCCGGTGCTCTCTTTTGATTTGTTATTTGCCATATGCTCCATCTAAGGCGTCTGAACTTCTTTGCCAAGCGGATGCGCGCGCGCTAAACCGCAGATCACACGATCAAGGAGCGCAGGGATGACACAGACAACAGGGATCACAATTACCGGGGTGTCGGGCCGCATGGGCCAGATGCTGGTGCGCGAGGTTGCGATTCATCCGGATCTGCACCTTGCGGGTGCTATCGAGCGGCCCGGCCATGACTGGATCGGACAGGATCTGGGCGCGCTGATGGGCGGGGCGGCCAATGGCGTGATCGTGACGGATGATCCAGACGCGGCTTTGGCGCAGGCGCAGGCGGTGATTGATTTTACCGCTCCCGCAGCGACCCTCGCCTTTGCTGTTGCGGCGGCGCGGGCCGGGATCGTGCATGTGATCGGCACCACGGGGATGAGCGCGGAAGAGATTGCGCAGCTCAAGGAGCCAGCATCGCGTGCCGTGATCGTGCGGGCGGGCAACATGAGCCTTGGCGTGAATCTGCTGACTTTGCTCACGCGGAAGGTGGCGGCGGCGCTGGATGCTGATTTCGATATCGAGATCATCGAATCCCATCACAACCAGAAGGTTGATGCCCCCTCGGGTACGGCGCTGATGTTGGGTGAGGCTGCCGCCGCAGGGCGCGGTGTGAAACTCGCCGAGGTGAGCGATTCCGGCCGTGACGGGATCACCGGCGCGCGGAAACGCGGCGATATCGGTTTTTCCGCCATTCGCGGCGGCGACATCGTGGGCGAGCATGACGTGATGTTCGCGGGCGCGGGCGAACGTATTATCCTGCGCCACATCGCGTCTGATCGCGCGCTGTTCGCGCGGGGCGCGCTCAAGGCAGCGCTTTGGGGGCAAGGGCAAAACCCCGGCGAATACGATATGCTCGACGTGCTTGGCCTGAATGACTGACAGTGAGCTGCTGGATTAATTGAAACTAAATCGCCGATCGGTACGTATATCTTCTAAACCAAGCCTTAGGAGAGACCAAATGCGATCTGGCCTATACGTTTTTACGGCCCTCACAATGGCAATCGCCACACCTGCCGCAGCAGAATTGTCAAAGATCACCAGCGCCGAAGAGTTCCGCAGTCTTGTCGCCGGCAAAACGCTGACGCGACCGCTCGTCACTCTGACGGTTGGGCCTAGCGGCTCGATCAGTGGGCGTGGCGCAGTATGGGACGTCAGTGGAAATTGGACTTGGGAAAACGGATATTTCTGCCGCAGCCTTGAATGGGGAGGAGATGACTTGGGGTATACTTGCATGGAAGTTGAAGCGTCGCCGGACAAAATCAGGTTCACGGCTGATCAGGGTACTGGCGACAGCGCTGACTTCACGTTGCGCTGATTCACATCAAGTCGCCTGCCTGATAGCCGCGTCTCGAGCGTAGCGATCAAAAGTCGATCGCGATGCCTTTTTTCTCCCAATCACCATAGCGCACGGGTTCAGGACCATCGCGCCCGCCTAATTCGGGAGGCATCTGGATCTTACGTTCGGCCTCGCGCCGCGCGGCGGCTTCCGCCAGCGCGCGCTGGGCGGCGGGCGGAAGGTCCGGCCCGGGCTCCGGCATCGGCGGGATCGGGTTGTCGGGTACGGGCGGTTCTTTCGGTGTTGGCTTCTTTACCATGGTGCGTTCCTTTCTCAACTCTCTATTGATATACGTCGCGCCTTGGCCCAGACAACCACCGAACCACCCGCCAGACCGCATAAAGAAAGCCATCACCATGTCAGACACCGGCGTATCGGCCCGCAAATCCGCAGTTTTCCTGCTTGACCAGATCTTGGGAGAGGGCAAGCTGATGTCGGAATTGCTCGGTGCGGGCGTGCTGGACCGTCTGGCTCCCGAGGACCGTGCGCGTGCGCAACGCTTGGCGCAGGACACCCTGCGCGGGTTGGAGCGCGCGGACCGGATTTTGCAAAAGCATCTGAACAAATACCCGCCCCTGACGGTGCGCAACGCGCTCCGCGTCGGCACGCTTGAGCTGTGTACCGGCGGCGCGGCGCATGGCGTGGTGAATGCAATGGTTTCGGTCGTAGCAGGCGATAAGCATCTGAGCCACCTCAAAGGGCTGACCAACGCCGTGCTGCGCAAGGTCGCGGACGAAGGGCCGGAAGCCTGGACCGCCCGCCGCGCACCGCGCCTGCCCAAATGGCTGCGCGGCCCGCTGGTCGAGGCCTGGGGCGCAGACGCGATTGCCGCCATTGAGACTGCGCATTTCAAAGGTGCGCCACTTGATCTGACGGCCAAAGGGGATGCCTCTGAGCTGGCGCAGCGGCTTGGTGGCACGTTGCTGCCGACAGGGTCGGTGCGGTTGCACGACGGCGGACAGGTCTCTGCGATGGAGGGATTCGCCGAGGGCGATTGGTGGGTGCAGGACGCCGCCGCCGCGCTCCCCGCGCTGATTCTGAATGCGCAGGCAGGGGAGGTCGTCCTTGATCTTTGCGCCGCGCCGGGCGGCAAGACGATGCAGCTGGCCACCACAGGCGCCGAGGTGCGCGCGGTGGATGACAACCATTCACGCATGCAGCGGGTCAAGGAAAACCTCGCTCGTACCGGCCTGTCCGCACGCACCTTTGTCAAGGACGCGCGCGTGTTTCAGGGGGAGTTCGATGCGATCTTGCTCGACGCGCCCTGTTCCGCCACGGGCACCATCCGCCGCCATCCCGATCTGCCCCACGCCAAGGACGGCTCCGATTTCGGCGCGCTGATCCAGTTGCAGGAGGAGCTTCTCGATCACGCGTGGTCGCTGCTCAAACCGGGCGGGCGCATGGTGTTTTGTACCTGTAGCCTGCTGCCCGACGAAGGCGAGGTTCATATCGACGAGGCACTGGAGCGTCACAGTGACATGAGCGTGGACCGTGACGCGCTGGCCCTTCCGGGAATTGATTTGGCGTGGATTTCGTCGGAGGGCGGTTTGCGGCTGCGTCCTGATTTCTGGGCGGAGCAGGGCGGCATGGACGGCTTTTATATCGTGTGTCTGCGCAAGGCAGGCTGAGGCTGATGATCACGACAGGCACATCCCAGCGCGCGACCATCCGCCCGATGCGTAAATTGCGCGGGAAAAGCGGTGACTCCCCCGACAGCGCGCGATAGACTATGCCAAACGCCCAAAGAGCGTATAGGCAGGCCATATGATCCAGTTTCCCAAATGGCGCGCGCATCGCACGCGTTTATTGAACCAATGGCACGCCCGCGTGGCGACCCGTGCCCGTGGGCAGGTGCGAGGGTTCGTGTCCTCGCCCGAACCTCGCACCATCGGATCATTCGCGCGCGGGCGGCAGTTGGCAGCGGGGAATTTCCTGTTTGCGGGCAGTCTTGTTTCTGCCCCGAACACCAGCCCTTGGGACATCGCCGCCCCTGACACCGCATTTGAACAGGCCCTTCACGGGTACGCATGGCTTGATGATCTGGCGGCGGTGGGTGACAGCACCTCCCGACGCGCAGCGCAGAAATGGCTGTGGGAGTGGATCGCCCTGTATGGCGCGGGACGCGGACTAGGCTGGACGCCCGACCTGACTGGGCGGCGGTTGATCCGGTGGATCAACCACGCGCTTTTCATGCTGCACGGTAGCGGCGAGCATGCGCCCGACAGTGAGGTATTCTACCGCTCGCTCATGCAGCAGACCCATTTTCTGTCAAAACGCTGGCACGCCGCCGCCCCGGGGCTTGCACGGTTCGAGGCGCTGACAGGGCTGATTTACGCGGGCCTCTCCATCGAGGGGCTGGAGGAGCTGGCCGACCCTGCGATCAGGGCGCTGGCCCGTGAATGTGAGACGCAGATTGACCGACAGGGCGGGTTGCCGACACGCAATCCTGAAGAATTACTGGAGGTGTTCACCCTGCTGACGTGGGCCGCCGCTGCGCTGTCGGATGCCGGGCGCGGAACGCCTCAGCCGCATCTGGCCGCAATCGAGCGGATCGCGCCGACGCTGCGCACGCTGCGACACTCCGACGGGTCGCTGGCACGGTTTCACGGGGGCGGGCGCGGCGCCGAGGGCTGGCTCGACCATGCGCTGGCCTCCTCGGGTGTGCGCACGATGCAGCCCGAAGGGCTGTCGATGGGATATGCCCGTCTGTCAGCAGGCCGCACAAGCGTGATCATTGACGCAAGCCCCCCGCCCAGTGGTGCAGCATCCGGCAATGCCCATGCCAGTACGCTGGCGTTCGAGCTGACTTCCGGGCGGCGTCCGCTGATCGTGAACTGCGGGTCGGGGGCGTCCTTTGGCCTTGATTGGCGGCGGGCAGGGCGTGCGACGCCCTCCCATTCCGCGCTGGTGCTGGGCGGCTATTCGAGCGCGCGTCTGGACACGGCGGACAAGCGCACCGCGATGGAAGCGTTGATCGATGGCCCCACCCGCGTCCCGGTCGAAATCAAGGCGATGAACGACGGCGTGATGTTCCAAGGCGGCCACGACGGATATGTCCTCACCCATGGCCTGACTCATGCCCGCACGATCGAGCTTACCTTTGACGGGCGCGCTGTCGCGGGCGAGGATATGCTGCTCGCGTTGGAGGAGACGGAAAAAAGACGTTTTGACCGGGCGGTGGACAGCACCAAGCTCAAGGGCATCGGTTTTGAGATCCGCTTTCACCTGCATCCGGAGGTCGACGCGACGCTGGATCTGGGCGGGGCTGCGGTGTCCATGGCGCTCAAGTCCGGTGAGATCTGGGTTTTCCGCCATGACAACACCGCTGAACTGACGCTGGAGCCGGGGGCATATCTTGAGGCGACACGCCTGAAACTGCGCGCCTCAAGCCAAATTGTATTGACGGGGCGTGCGATAAATCCCGCCACCCGGATACGCTGGTCCTTGTCCAAAGCGCAGGAAACTGCGATTGGCGTGCGTGATTTAGAGCGGGATGACCCGTACCTCGACCCCGAGCCTGACCAAGACTGAGCACAAGGAGCCCCTGCCATGGCTGATCTCTACCCCGTTAAACGCGCCCTGCTGTCCGTATCCGACAAGACCGGACTGGTCGAGTTCGGCAAATCGCTTGTGGCGCAAGGGGTCGAGCTTCTCTCAACCGGCGGCACGGCACAGACGCTGCGCGCGGCGGGGCTGGAGGTTAAGGACGTGGCGGAGGTGACAGGCTTTCCCGAGATGATGGACGGTCGCGTCAAGACACTTCATCCGGTCGTTCATGGGGGGCTGCTGGCGCTGCGCGACGACGCGGGGCATGTCGCCGCGATGGAGGAGCACGGCATCGGCGGGATCGATCTGGTGGTAGTGAACCTCTATCCCTTCGAAGAAACCGTGGCAAAGGGCGCGGAATACGCCGAAGTGATCGAGAATATCGACATCGGCGGTCCCGCCATGATCCGCTCGGCGGCGAAAAATCACGGCTTTGTCAGTGTGATCGTCGATGTGGAGGATTACGCGCCTTACGTCGCCGAACTGGAAGCAAATGCCGGGCACACGACCTACGAGATGCGGCAGCGGCTGGCCCAGACGGCATACGCGCGCACGGCGGCCTATGACACGGCGGTCAGCACTTGGATGGCTGATGCAGTGGGGGGCACACCGCGCCGCCGGACGTTCGGCGGGATGCTGAAGCAAACGCTCCGCTACGGCGAGAACCCGCATCAGCAAGCGGCGTTTTATTCTGACGGCTCCAGCCGTGCAGGCGTGGCGACTGCCCGCCAGCATCAGGGCAAGGAATTGTCGTACAACAACATCAACGACACCGATGCGGCGTTCGAGCTTGTATCAGAGTTCGATCCGGAAAACGGCCCTGCCGTTGCGATCATCAAGCACGCCAACCCCTGCGGCGTGGCGACCGGCGCGACCCTGGCCGAGGCATATGCGCGCGCGTTCGATTGTGACCGGACATCGGCGTTTGGCGGGATCATCGCGCTGAACCAGACGCTGGATGCCGAGACTGCCGAGGCGATTGCGGGCATTTTCACCGAAGTGGTGATCGCGCCCGATGCGGATGCTGATGCTGTCAAGATATTCGCCGCCAAGAAAAACCTGCGCCTGCTGACCACAGGCAGTCTGGCGGATCCTGCCGCCACGCGTCTGGCGGCGCGTCAGGTGTCGGGCGGATGGCTGGTGCAGGACCGCGATGTGGGACGGATCAGCATGGACGACCTGAAAGTCGTGACCAAGCGGCAGCCGACCGAGCAGGAGATGAAGGACATGATGTTCGCCTGGACTGTGGCGAAGCACGTGAAATCCAATGCGATCATCTATGTCAAGGATGGCGCTACCGTTGGTGTAGGCGCAGGCCAGATGAGCCGCGTGGACAGTACCCGCATTGCCGCACGCAAGGCGGTTGATATGGCCGAAGTTATGGGCTTGCCTGCGCCGCTCACGCAGGGGTCTGTCGTGGCCTCCGATGCGTTTTTCCCCTTTGCCGATGGTCTGGTGACGGCAGCGGAAGCCGGGGCGACAGCGCTCATTCAGCCCGGAGGCTCCATGCGCGATGACGAAGTGATCGCGGCGGCGGATGAGGCCGACCTTGCGATGGTATTTACCGGCATGCGACATTTCCGGCACTGAGCGAGGGACAACCAAAATGCGGATGATCTTCTGGGCGGGCTTTGCGGCTTTTGTGATCGACCAGATCAGCAAATATGTGGTGATCCACATGATGGAGCTTGCCCGCATCCGCAGTATCGACGTGCTGCCGCCCCTGATCAATTTCCGCTACGGCGAGAACCGTGGCATCAATTTCGGTCTGTTCGGCGGCGGGTCTGAGGCAAGCCGCTGGTTTCTGATTGTGCTGGCGGTGGTGATCTGTGTCGCGGTGATCTTGTGGGCGCGTAAAAACGCACACACCCGTCTGGCGCAGATCAGCGCGGGACTGTTGGTGGGCGGTGCGCTCGCCAATGTGGTGGACCGTGTTATCTATGGCTATGTGCTTGATTTTCTGAACATGTCCTGCTGCGGGATCGACAATCCGTTCGTGTTCAATATTGCCGATATTTTCATATTCGCAGGGGCGCTGGGCCTCATTTTCTTTACCGACGACAGCGACGATGGCGCGAAAAACGCCGGCGGGAAAAAGCCCCGGCGTGCGCCTTCGAAAAAAGTCGGGTGACATTGCCGTAATGCCTGCGATATTGAAGGGTAACGATGGTCTGGAGGCCTTTGATGCGTAAATTTGCTTTGTTGTTTGTAACGGCCGCTTTCATGGCGGGATGTGCGAACGTGGGTTTGCGCGATTTGCGAAGCAATTCCAGTGGGCCGGACGAATTTGGGATCCAGCCGGTCGGAGCACTTCAGGAGCCGGACAGCTTCAGCGAGCTGCCGATCCCCACCCCGGGAGGCCGCAATCTTACGGATCGCTCTGCCGTGGCGGAAGGTGTAGCGGCGTTCGGGGGCAGCGTCGGCAATCCCAACGCGCCCGTCCCCGCAAACGAAAGCGCGCTGGTCCAACACGCAAGCCGCCTTGGCGTAAGCCCCGGAATCCGGCAGACGTTGGCCGAGACAGATGCAGAATTTCGCGCCCGTAAGGCACGCCTGACGCAGTTCCGCATTGTGCCGGTGGACCGCTATAATCAGGCGTATCGCCGCGAAGCGCTTGATGCGCAGGCCGAGCAACAGCGCTGGCGTCGTGCGGGCGCACGCACGCCTTCGTCGCCTCCAGCAGACTGATCCCGAATTACAATTTTGTTATCTTGTGTCGCTTAGCTTGATCCTGAGCGCGCATGGCGTACCTATGTCACACCAAAATTTGCGCCTGACCGAAAAGGACTTTTCCATGTTGCGATACGCCAAAGCGGCCCTGATCCCGGCCTTGTTGCTGCCTGCCGCCGCGATGGCGCAAAGCAGCGCCAAGGTCACCGACTTTATGTTGGACAACGGCATGCAGGTGGTCGTCGTCGAAGATGATCGTGCCCCCGTTGTCCAGCACATGCTGTGGTACCGCGCAGGCTCGGCGGACGAGCCGAAGGGCTCCTCCGGTGTGGCGCATTTTCTGGAGCATCTTTTGTTCAAAGCGACCGATAAGATGGAATCGGGTGAATTTTCTTCCGTCGTGGCGGCCAACGGTGGACGCGACAATGCTTTCACCAGCTATGATTATACCGCCTATTTTCAGCGCGTGGCCGCCGACCGGCTCGAGCTGATGATGACGATGGAGGCGGACCGGATGAAAAACATCCGCCTGACGCGCGAGAATATCGCGACCGAACGGGATGTGATCATCGAAGAGCGTAACCAGCGCACCGAGAACAATCCGCAGGCTCTGTTCGGTGAGCAGATCTCGGCTGCGCAATATCTCAACCATCGCTACGGTACGCCGATCATCGGCTGGATGCACGAAATGGAAGAGCTGGACCTCGACGATGCGCTGTCATTCTATGAGCTGTATTATTCTCCCAACAACACTGTGCTTGTGGTCTCGGGGGACGTGACCCCCGACGAGGTGCGCACATTGGCCGAAGAGCATTACGGCCCGATCCCCCGTAACCCCGATCTGCCGGAGCGTCTGCGCACCGAAGAACCGCGCCAGAACGCCGAGCGTCGGGTGATTTTCCGCGATGCCCGCGTGGCGCAACCCTATATCTCGCGCAGCTATCTGGTGCCCGAGCGTGACAGCGGTGCACAGGAAACGGCGGCGGCTCTGACCATCTTGTCCCAGATTCTGGGGGGCGGAACGACGTCGTTTCTGGCCGACAAGCTGCAATTCGAGGCGCAATTGGCGACTTTTACAACCGCTTGGTATTCCGGCGTATCGCTGGATGACACGACCTTTCGCATGGTGATCGTGCCCGCGACCGGTGTCAGCCTTGCCGAGGGCGAGGCGGCGCTTGATCAGGCGTTGGTCGATTTTATGCAGGCCGGTGTCGACGCGGAACAGCTTGAGCGGATCAAACTCCAAATCCGCGCATCCGAGATCTATGCGCAGGACAACGTTGACGGCATCGCCAATCGCTATGGCAGTGCGCTGACCTCTGGATTGACGGTGGAGGATGTGCAGGCCTGGCCGGAAATCCTTGACGCGGTGACAGCCGAAGACATCATGCAAGCCGCAGAATTGCTGCGCCGCGAGGCCTCCGTGACCGGATGGTTGTTGCGCCCGGAAGGAGAGATTTAATGATCCGTTTTGCAACAGCCCTTTGCCTTGGGACAGCCATTGCGCTGCCCGCACGCGCCGAAGTCGACATACAGACCGTTACTTCCCCCGGCGGGATAGACGCGTGGCTGGTCGAGGAACATTCGCTGCCGTTTGTGGCACTTGAGATCGCGTTCAAAGGCGGTACTTCGCTGGATGTGGAGGGCAAGCGCGGCGCGGTCAATCTGATGGCAGGCTTGTTGGAAGAGGGCTCGGGTAATTTGGACGCGCGCGGTTTTGCCCGCGCGACGGAGGCACTTGCCACCAGCTTCAGCTTCAGCTCCAGCGCGGAGGAGTTGTCTATTTCCGCCCGCTTCCTGACCGAAAATTTCGATGCCTCTGTGGCGCTTTTGCGCGACGCGATCCAGAATCCACGGTTTGAACAAACAGACATCGAGCGGGTGCGGGCGCAGGTGATTTCAGGGCTGGCCTTTGATGCTAAGGATCCGAACGACATCGCCAGCAAAACATTCGCGACGATGGCTTACGGCGATCACCCGTACGGCACCATCGACGCAGGAACGGTTGACTCTGTGGCCGCCCTCACGCGCGATGATCTGGTCGAGGCGCATAGCAATGTCTTGGTGCGGGACCGCGTTCTGATTGGCGCGGTTGGTGACATCACGCCAGAACAGCTGGGCAATCTGCTGGACGCGCTGCTGGGTGATCTGCCGGAAACCGGCCCGTTGATGCCCCCGATGGTCGAGCCGCAGATCGAGGGTGGTGTGACCGTCGTGGAATTCGACACGCCGCAATCGGTTGCCCTGTTTGGGCAGCGCGGTATCGGTGTGGACGACGATGATTATTTCGCCGCCGTTCTGCTCAATCAGGTTCTGGGAGGTGGCTCTTTCGAGAGTCGTCTGATGCAGGAAGTGCGCGAGAAGCGCGGTCTGACCTATGGCGTCTACTCCTATCTCGCCTCGCGCGATCTGGCCAACGCTTTTATGGGACAAGTCAGTTCATCCAATGACCGCATCGGCGAAGCGATCAGCGTGATCCGGGACCAATGGCAGCTGGCCGCCGAGCAGGGCGTGACCGAAGAAGAGCTGGCCAATGCTAAGACATATCTGACGGGCGCTTACCCGTTGCGGTTCGATGGAAATGCGACAATTGCGGGGATCCTAGTGGGGATGCAGATGATCGGGCTGGACCCCGAGTACGTGAACACCCGCAACGACAAGGTCGAGCGTGTGACGTTGAAGGATGTTCAGCGGGCCGCCGGAGAGCTGATGGACCCTGACGCGTTGCATTTTGTCGTGGTGGGAAAACCCGAAGGACTGGTCAGCGAGTAATAAGACACTTTCCAAGCTCCTCGTGCGGGAGCTTGGATGGCGCTGTGTCGCATATCATTCGCCGTAAGGGATCCAGATATTTTTGACCGACGTGGCGTGGGTGAGAAATGCCTTGGCATCATTGGAGTACCAATCCATTGCGGCGCCGTTTTGGACCCAGGTACGCTTAAGGTTGCTGACTGAAAACTGCTCGATCACGGTATCGAGCGCTGGATCGCTGAAGCTCCACAGTGCGTCGATGCCCATATGACGCGCTGCCGTCTCTGCCACGTCAACGTGTGGGCCGGTCAAGATATTCACCACCCCGGCTGGCACATCGGATGTTTCGAGAATCTGCATGAAATCGGTCGCGGCAAGCGGGAAAGCCTCTGACGCGCTCAGAATCACACGGTTGCCCATGGCGATTGCGGGGGCCATGGTAGCGATCAGGCCCAGCAGGGGTGCCTCCGAAGGGCAGAGCGTGGCGATCACACCAACCGGCTCTTTCACCGCAAGAGCCGTGCCACGTAACGGAACTCCGTGGATCTGGCCATCGAATTTATCGGCCCATGCAGCATAGGTGAACAGGGCTCTCACGCAGGCTTCGACCTCTTTCGCCCCTGATTTTCCGCCCTGCATCCGGTCAAGGGTGCGGGAAAACTCGTCCCGACGGGCATCAAGGTTCTCGGCGATAAAATACAGGATCTGCGCGCGGGTGTGGCCCGTTGTTTTACTCCAGCCGGATGCGGTGTGCGCAGCCTCGACCGCGTTGCGCATATCCTTGCGCGAGGCATTCGGAACCTGCCCGAGCAGTCTACCGTTTTTGGCCCACACCGAGGTGGAATAGCCACTGTCAGGCCGCGTTTGTTTGCCGCCGATATACAGCTTGGCGGTGCGGTCGATCCCTTCCGCGGGTGTGCCGCTGCCAGTAAAGGGAGCAAGTACTTTCAGGCCCTTTGGTTTTTTCGCGGGTTTGGTATAGCCGCTGAGGCCCTCCCAGCCGCCTTCACGCCCAAATCCGCTTTCCCGCACGCCGCCGAACCCTGCCGCCGCGTCCATCATATTGGTGCCGTTGATCCATACGATGCCCGCCGCCAGCTTGGGCGCGATGTCGAGGGCGAGATTTATATTTTCGCTCCAGACCGTCGCGGCAAGGCCGTAGCGGGTGTTATTGGCGATGCCCACCGCTTCGGCCGGCGTGCGGAAGGTCGTCGAGACAAGGACGGGTCCAAAGATTTCCTCCTGCATCAGCGTATCGGCCGGGTGCAATCCGCTGATCAAGGTCGGAGGATAGAAGCTGCCGGTGGGGGGGATTTCGCAGGCGGCAACATGGGTCGTGCCGCCGGTGTTGGTGTTGATCATCTCTGTGATTGCAGACAGTTGCGAAAGGTCTACGATGGCGCCCACGTCGATGTTTTTGTCGAGTGGGGAGCCCATACGCAGTTTGTCCATTCGCGCGCGCAGCTTTGCGTGAAAAATGTCGGCGATGGGTTCATGCACCAAAAGGCGGGAGCCCGCGCAACAAACCTGACCCTGGTTAAACCAGATCGCATCCACCAGCCCTTCGACGGCTGAGTCGATATCCGCGTCGTCAAAAACGATATAAGGGGATTTGCCGCCCAGTTCGAGCGACAGTGCCTTACCGCTGCCTGCCGTCGCCTCACGGATGCGGCGGCCCACGGCGGTGGAGCCGGTGAAGGCGATTTTATCCGCCTGCGCCGCCACGATCATCTCGCCGACGGCGCCATCGCCGGTCACGATGTTGATCACCCCTTTCGGCACGCCCGCTTGTCCGCAGATGTCAGCGAACAAAAGTGCGGTAAGCGAGGTGTATTCAGCGGGCTTCAACACCACGGTATTGCCCATCGCCAGCGCGGGCGCGACCTTCCATGCCAGCATCAGCAGCGGAAAATTCCACGGAATGATCTGGCCGCATACCCCAAGCGCGGCCCTCTCCGGCAACTCGCTTTCCATCAGCTGCGCCATGCCAGCGTGGTAGTAAAAGTGTCGCTGTGCCAGCGGGATGTCGATGTCACGTGCCTCGCGGATGGGTTTGCCGTTGTCGAGGCTTTCCAACACGGCGAACAGGCGACTGTGCTTTTGCAGCAGCCTTGCCAGCGCATAAAGCACGCGCGCACGCGCGTGATCGCCGGCGGCTTGCCATTTCGGCTGGGCGCGGCGGGCGGCCTGAACGGCGGCATCCACATCAGCTTGCGAGGCTTGCGTCAGATGGGCCAGCACCTCGTCCGTGGCGGGATTTCGGCTCTCGAAGACCTCGCCCACCGGGGTCATCGCACCGTCGATGAAATGACCAAAACGCCCTCCCTGATCCACGATCCAGGCCAGCGCCTCGGCGGCGGATTCAGGGGCGGTGCCATAGTCCATGGTCTCGAAAATCTGGGATACGGTCATATCTGGGAGCCTTCAGGATGTGGGGTGGCGGTGGGACGCCGAATAATTGCCGGTCACGTGATGCTCCAGCTGACGCTCGATGTCACCCAGCAGCGACGACGCGCCAAACCGGAACAGATCAGGCTGTAGCCAGCGGTCGCCCAGCTCTTCCTTGATCAGCTCCAGATAGGTGATCGCGTCCTTCGCCTTGGAGATCCCGCCCGCAGGCTTATACCCGACGCGAAAACCGGTGCGGTCAAAATAATCTCGGATCGCGCGCACCATCACCAGCGTCACGGGAAGGGTCGCGTTCACGCTTTCTTTGCCGGTCGAGGTTTTGATGAAATCGGCGCCCGCCATCACGCAGACCAACGACGCACGCGCGACATTGCGCAGGCTGCCCAGCTCGCCTGTGGCGAGGATCGCCTTGACGTGGGCATCGCCGCAGGCAGCCCGAAACGCCCGCATCTCGTCGTAAAGCGCCTGCCAATTTCCCTCCAGCACATGGCGACGGGAAATCACGATGTCGATCTCTGCGGCACCGGCGGCGACAGATTGTTCGATCTCGGCGATGCGCAGGGGTAGGGGCGACAGGCCTGCCGGAAAGCCGGTGGAGACGGCGGCGACGGGAATACCTGTCCCGCGCAGGGCACCCACGGCCGGGGCAATCATCTCGTGATAGACACAGACCGCGCCGACGGTGATCGGCGGCATGCCGAGCGCCGCAAGTGTTGCAGCGGCGACGGGCTGGCGCGCTTTGGCACACAGGCGCTCTACCCGGCGTGCAGTGTCGTCACCTGACAAAGTGGTCAGATCGATGCAGGTCACCGCCTTGAGCAGCCAAGCCGCCTGATAATCTTTTTTCACCGAGCGCCGTGCGGGCAGCGAGGCGGCACGCCGCTCAATCGCCGACGTGTTGGCCTGCGCGGCCAGCACCCACTCAAGATCGAGCGGCATGCCCGTGTTGCGCGGCTCGGTTACCTGGGGCAGTTGCGCGGTAGCGTGAAGCGTCGCGGTTGAGAGATCGACAGACATGGGGCAAAGCACCTTTCGCAAAAAACGCCCGCTCAAACTCGCACGCGCGCGGGTCCGTTTGCAAGGTGGCGCAACGTTGACGCTGCTGCGTCTTTGTAGGCTTGGTGCCATGCGTGCCTGCGCGAGCGCGATCTTAGATCAGACCAGATAAACACCTGGCTTTTGGCCGGTTGCAAGGAGGAGGCGCGTGGGTCGCGCTACAAAACCAGTGCAGCAAATTGTTTTTTTACTTTGACGAGTGATTCGCAATTACCCTATATGTTGTTTTGAATTCTTCGAAACATCGCTCTTGCGGCAGCAACGACTATATGTGGTGTCCGAAGCGGGGGGATATGATGATCGGACGCGCCTGGGGTATAGTGGCACTGTTGGCGATGCAGGCCGGGGCGGCGGCGGCGCAGGATCACCTGACAAACGCACGTGCATCGTTCATATTTGATGGTGCCCGCGTAGAGATTGCCCCGAATTCCCCTGATGCACCCGTTTATGCCGCAAGGTTCGCGGCGTTGCAGCCCCTATGTGATCCTGATTGCATTGCGCCCGAAGCCGCCGCAGTCGGCGTGCGCACCGTGATCGAACCCGACGTGCTGGGTTTTTTGGTCAATGAAGTGGCGCAGAATCAGGGCCTGCTGGTGGACGCACGAATGCCAGGGGGTCGCGCGCTGGGCTTTATACCCGGATCTGTCAGCTTGCCTCATGAGACTGTGGCCAGTGATAATGAATTTCGCGACGAGATTCTCAAGGCGCTGGGCGCGCGCGCGTTCGAAAGCGTGTTCAACTTTGCAGACGCACAGCGGCTTGTCGTTTTCGACAATGGCCCTTCGCAAAACGAGGCTTCGATATTGATCGCCCATTTGCTGGACGCGTGCTACCCTGCGGAAAAGATAAACTATTATCGCGGCGGGATGCAGGTGTGGTCCGTGGTAGGGCTGACAGTTCAGGAATAGATGACGTGACACGCCAGAAATCAAAAATTTCGTTTACCTCCCCGATTGAGGATGCCGTGCCGGTTCAGGCAAGGCGGGTTCACGTGATCCGCGCGGACCAAGATACACCGAGGCAAAGCGGTGCGGAGACGGCGACACATCCCGGTGAAAAACTAGACGCATTTGACGATGAAAGCGGTTCGCTTCACGCACCTTCATCGAAGCCGCTAAAAGTCGCTAACGCTCCGCCGGGGGATGTCCCGCGCGCACCGGGATTTGCCGCGATGGGCCTCATGGCGGATAGACAGCCCGGTTTTATGGCGCAAAACGCCCGGATGCTGGGTTTTGGCGGGATGGTCGCGCTGACATTCGTTTTGGGCGTGGCTTCAACCGTGCTGTGGTTACAGCAAGATACACCGCCGCAACAGGCCTCTGCTGCGGGTGTTGATGAGCGGGAAACTTTCAGCGAGGCGCCGACGCGGGCGGAAATTTCCGACATGACCGATGTGAGCGAGGTCGAAAGGCCTGCGGACACGATGAGTGCCGCCATTTTGGCCGGACTACAGCGCGCAACATCCCAGACGGGGGGGCAGACTGCTACCGACCTGACCCCACCGAAAATCATTGAAGAGGAAAGACTGAAATCACTGCGCGACGCCATTGTGGCCGGTGAGTTCGAGATCGAGGCCGATTCATCTGACGGGGTAGACCGGGTCAGATTGCGCGTGGGCGATGCGCCGCTCGGCGCTACGATTTCGCCGGACTTGGTTGTGGGTGCCGGCACTGTCGGCGGCCTTGAAGTACCTGCCTCGATGCGCACGCCCGAAGGTGGCATTGATGTCGAGACGATGATTTTCAGTCTGGTCCAGAATTCCCTGTCAGAAGATCCGGATGCGGGTCACCGCGAGGCGGCCATCGGGATGTCGCGCAAGATTTTCGCAGCCTCCAATGCCCGCACCGAAGCTGTTGACGGTCGTCGCATCTACACCGTGCGCAGGGGCGACAGCCTCGCCTATATCGCTCTTCAATTCTACGGCAGGCCGGATGCCTTCGACAGCATCCTTGAGGCCAACCGTGACACGCTACAATCGCCCGACGAGATCCAGATAGGCCAGCGGTTAATCATACCCAGCTGATAATAAACAAAAACAAAGTCTCAGTGACACTCGGGCGAGCGGCGGGCCGGACAGAAATGTCCGGCCTGACTGTTTTCAGGGGCGGCCCATGTGCTTGTGGCGTTTGGAAATTGCGCGTGATGTGGCTTTTGTGCATGGTGGCAATGCCACGCACCCCAAGGATATTCCATGACCCGCTATCCCAGAGATTTCACCGGCCACGGCGCACATCCGCCCGACGCAAAGTGGCCCGGAGGCGCGCGGATCGCCGTACAATTCGTGCTCAACTACGAGGAAGGTGGCGAGAATAACATCCTGCACGGCGATGCCGCGTCCGAAGCGTTCCTGTCCGAGATCGTCGGTGCCGCGCCATGGCCGGGTCAGCGTCACTGGAACATGGAAAGCATCTATGACTACGGCGCCCGCGCGGGATTCTGGCGGTTGCACCGATTGTTTACGCGGGCGCACGTGCCGGTGACGGTCTATGGTGTGGCCACTGCACTGGCCCGTGCGCCTGAGCAGGTCGAAGCGATGCAGACCGCCGGTTGGGAGATCGCCAGCCACGGACTGAAGTGGATCGACTACCGTGACTACGGTGAAGAAGCCGAGGCCGCCGACATGGCCGAGGCGATCCGCCTGCACAGGGAGGTCACAGGCGAGGCGCCGCGCGGCTGGTACTGTGGCCGCACCAGTGCCAATACCGTGCGACTGGCGGCACAGACCGGTGCGTTCGACTATATCTCAGACACCTATGATGATGATCTACCATATTGGTCGGATATCGCAGGCACGCAGCAACTCATCATCCCCTATACCCTCGATTGCAACGACATGCGCTTTGCCACACCGCAGGGGTTCAATTCGGGTGATCAGTTCTACACCTATCTGTGCGATACCTTCGACGCGCTCTATGCCGAAGGGGGTGCAGGGGCCGCCAAGATGATGTCGGTTGGCCTGCATTGTCGGCTGATCGGTCGGCCCGGCCGTGTACAGGCTCTGGCGCGATTCCTTTATTATATCAAGGGGTTCGAGGGCGTCTGGACCCCGCGCCGGATCGACATCGCCGATCATTGGCGCACCGCGCATCCGCCGGTTCATCGCTTGCATCCCAGCCGGATGGAGCTGACGGAATTTGTCGAACGCTTTGGCTCTATCTTCGAGCACTCCCCATGGATCGCCGAGCGTGCCTTCGCGCTTGAGCTTGGTCCCGCCCACGACGGCGCCGCAGGTCTGCACAACGCCCTAGCCCGCATGTTCCGCTCTGCCAGCCCCGCCGAGCGCCTCGGTGTACTGAAAGCGCATCCCGATCTGGCCGGAAAGCTGGCAGCGGCAAAAAGCCTGACCGCCGAGAGCACCGCCGAGCAGGCCAGCGCTGGTCTCGACGCGCTCACCGATGCGGAGCGGGCGCTGTTCGGCAAGCTCAATGCCGATTACGTGGCCAAGCACGGCTTTCCCTTTATCATCGCAGTCAAGGACCACGACAAACAGGGGATCCTGCGCGCCTTTGAAACCCGCATCGCCAATGATACGACGACAGAATTCACCACCGCCTGCCGCGCGGTCGAGCGCATTGCGCGCATCAGATTGGACCAGATTTTATGAGCTATGCCTTTCCTCCCGGCGGTCTGCCGGACCAAAATACCTCGCCCGAGGGGACCGCAGTGTTCACACTGGCCTATGCCGTCCTGCCCGCTGTGACCCAGCGCGATATCGTCACCAGCCTGCTGCCCGGCTGGACCGGCATGCGCATGTGGGTTCTTGCGCGCCCCATGTCGGGCTTTGCCGAGACGTTCAGCCAGTACGCGGTTGAGCTAGCCCCCGCAGGTGGCTCCGATGCGCCCGAAGTGGACGAAGACGCGCAGTCAGTGATCTTTGTCGCGACAGGCCAGATCACCCTCAACATCGACGGCGCACGCCACGTGATGGATGCGGGCGGCTATGCCTATATTCCGCCCGATACACTGTGGACCGTCTGGAACGACAGCGACGCAGTGAGCCAGTTTCACTGGATCCGCAAACGGTACGTTGGCGCGGAAGGCGTGGATGTGCCACAGGCTTTCGTAACCTCCGATCAGGATGTGGCGCCGGTGCCGATGCCCGATTGTGACGGCGTCTGGGCCACCACCCGCTTTGTCGATCCGTCGGATCTGCGCCACGACATGCACGTCAACATCGTGACCTTTCAGCCGGGCGGCGTGATCCCTTTTGCAGAAACCCATGTGATGGAGCATGGTCTCTACGTGCTGCAAGGCAGCGCCGATTATCTGCTGAACAAGGATTGGGTGCCCGTGGTTGCGGGTGATTTCATGTGGCTGCGCGCCTTTTGCCCGCAAGCTTGCGTGGCGACAGGGGATCAGCCGTTCCGCTATCTTTTGTATAAAGACGTCAATCGGCACATGCCCCTATGAGCATCGAGATCCGGACAGAGCCCCTGACCGCGCTGGCCTTCGCGCCTTTCGGCGATGTGCTGGAGGTGTCGGGCGTGCCGGACAAGATGATCAATGGCGATCTGTGCGGGCGCTACCACGACCGCGCGGCCCTCGATTTTGGCCCAGACGGGCGCGCGGGCATCAGCTTGTTTGACGCGCAACCGCGCAGCCTGCCTTACACGTTCGACCTGTTGGAGCGGCACCCGGAGGGCAGTCAGGCCTTTATCCCGATGACCGCACTTCCTTTTCTGGTCATCGTCGCGCCCGATGAAGGGGGCCATCCCGGTACGCCCCGCGCCTTCCTCACCGCGCCGCATCAAGGGGTGAACTTTTTCCGGGCCACATGGCACGGCGTGCTGACCCCCCTTCATGCGCCGGGCCTGTTCGCCGTCATCGACCGCATCAGCGCGACGGCAAATCTCGAAGAGGTGACACTAGAGCGCGCCTATACAGTCATGTGAGCCTGACACCCTTGCGCAGCGCTTCATTTTTCAAATTAAACTCATATCCCCCGCTCTAGTTTCGCACGGCATAAATTAGCTGTGGATAGCCTCTCGCCACCGCTTTCAGAATCGCAGCTCATCATGCTAGGTGTTGCGCTATGTCCGAACTAAACCCCAATATAAGCGTCCCCCAGCCTGTTATCCGCCAGTTGGACGAGGCCGCGATCAACCGCATTGCAGCGGGCGAAGTGGTCGAGCGGCCTGCGTCGGCGGTAAAGGAACTGGTCGAGAACGCGATTGATGCCGGTGCCACGCGCATCACGGTCGATTACGCAGATGGCGGCAAGACGCTGATCCGTGTCACTGACGACGGCTATGGTATTGCGGGCGTCGATCTGCCGCTGGCCCTGTCTCGCCACGCCACGTCCAAGATTGACGGCACGGATCTTTTGAACATCCACTCCTTCGGATTTCGCGGGGAGGCGCTGCCCTCGCTGGGCGCCGTCGGGCGCCTCACGATTACCAGCCGTGCCGCGGGCCACGATGGGGCAGAGATCAGCGTGACAGGTGGCAAACACCAGCCTGTGAAACCTGTAGGCCTGAATGCGGGCACCGTCGTGACGCTGCGCGATCTGTTCTACGCCACGCCCGCGCGCCTCAAATTCCTGCGCACCGACCGCGCAGAGGCGCAGGCAATAGGCGATGTGATCAAGCGGCTCGCCATGGCGGAGCCCTTTGTGCGCTTCGTGCTGCGCGATGTGTCCGGCGACGGGCAGGGCCGCGAGGTTTTTCGCGCCGAAGCCGAGCAGGGCGATCTTTTCGAGGCGCTTCATGGCCGCCTGCGTCAGGTGCTGGGGCGTGATTTTGCCGAGAATGCGCTGGCCATCGATGCGGAGCGCGAGGGGTTCCACCTGACCGGTTTTGCCGCCCTGCCCACCTATTCGCGCGGCTCTGCGGTGGCGCAATACCTGTTCGTGAATGGCCGTCCGGTAAAGGACAAGATGCTCATCGGCGCCCTGCGGGGTGCGTATTTCGATTTCCTCAGCCGGGATCGCCACCCCGCCGCCGCTCTTTTTGTGGACTGCGATCCGACGCTGGTCGATGTGAATGTGCATCCCGCGAAATCCGAAGTCCGCTTTCGCGACCCGGGCATCGTGCGTGGCTTGATCGTATCGGCGCTGCGCCATGCGCTCGCCAATGCGGGGCACCGCGCGTCTTCGACTGTGGCCGATGCGACGCTCGGCGCGATGCGGCCTGAGCCGTTGGGCGAGGCGCGGATTTACCAGATGGACCGCCCTTCGGCTGGCGCGCGCGGCGTGGCTTATCAGGCGCAAGCCCCTCATGGTTTTGCCGAGACACAGGGAATGTGGGGCAGGGTTGAGACACCTCCCGAGGAACCCATGCAGGGGGGAGAGGCGCGTGTGGAGTATCCTCTTGGCACCGCGCGCGGTCAGGTCCACGAGAATTACATCATCGCCCAAACCGCGACCGGTATGGTCATTGTCGATCAACATGCCGCGCACGAACGTTTGGTCTATGAGAAGTTGAAAAAACAAATGGCCGCGAATGGCGTGCCGGCCCAAGCGCTGCTGATCCCGGAGATCATCCAGCTGTCTTCCTCAGACCGCGCGATGATCCTGAGCGTCGCGGAAGACCTCGCCACGTTCGGTCTGGGGATCGAGCCGTTCGGCGGGGATGCCGTCGCCGTGCGCGAAACGCCTGCGATCCTTGGCGAGGTTAATGCCGAAGCCATGATCCGCGACATTCTGGATGAACTGGAGGGCGAGGGCGAAAGCCTTCTGGTCCAAGCGCGGATCGAGGCGATCCTGAGCCGTGTGGCCTGCCACGGCTCCATTCGTTCGGGCCGTTGGATGCGGGCGGAGGAGATGAACGCGCTGCTGCGCGAGATGGAGGCGACGCCACATTCGGGCCAATGCAACCACGGACGCCCGACGTACGTCGAGCTAAAGCTGGCTGACATCGAACGTCTGTTCGGGCGCACATGATCCGGATCGGCGAGGTGCAGCTTGACCTGAGCGATCCTGCGACATTGGCAGTCGTCGTCGGACTGGGCATCATGGTTCTTATCCTCATGTTGCTCGTCGTATTGCTTTTGCGCCCGGCGCGGATCCCTGCACCACTTACGCACCAGCTCTATGCGCTCAGTAACGGGCAGGAGCAGTTGCGCGGCAATCTGCAAACTGTATCCGACACGCAGGCCAATGCGCAGAGCCAGCTGATCCAGAGCCTTGAGGCGCGTCTGGCGACGGTACAGCTGCAAATGCAACAACAGCTGGCGCAGATGCAGGAGCGCACGACGCAATCCCTGCACGGCTCGGCGCAGCGGACCACCACCAGTCTGACACAGCTGCAAGAGCGGCTGGCCTCGATCGACAAGGCGCAGGACAATATCACCAAACTGTCGGGCGATGTGCTGTCCTTGCAGGATATCCTGAGCAACAAACAGACGCGCGGTGCTTTTGGTGAAATCCAGCTCAACGATATCGTGTCCAAGGCGCTGCCTGCCGACAGCTACACGATGCAAAAGACCCTGAGCAATGGCCGACGTGCCGATTGCCTGATCCATCTGCCCAATCCGCCGGGACCCATCGTGATCGACGCGAAATTCCCGCTGGAAGCCTATGAGGCGCTGCACCGTGCGGGCACCGATTGGGAGCTGAAATCGGCGGTGGCGAACATGCGGACCAGCGTGCGCAAACACATCCGCGATATCTCGGAGAAATACATCCTCGATGGCGAGACCGCCGATGGCGCGCTGATGTTCCTGCCCTCCGAGGCGGTCTATGCAGAGCTGCACGCCAACTTCCCCGAGCTGGTGCGCGAGGGGTTTGACGCGCGTGTCTGGATTGTCTCGCCCACCACCTGCATGGCGACGCTCAACACGATGCGCGCAATTCTCAAAGATGCGCGGATGCGCGAGCAGGCGGGTGAGATCCGCAAGACCCTGCGCCTGCTGCACCGCGATGTGGAGATGGTGGTGGAGCGCGTGGGCAAGCTGGACACACATTTCCGGCAGGCCCGCGAGGATCTGGAGGGCATTGGAACAGCAGCGGAGCGGGCGGGCAAGCGCGCCGCGCGGCTGGACAATTTCGACTTCGAGGAAGTGGAGCCTGACCAGACGTCGCTGCCGCTTGTGAAAGGATCCACATCATCATGACTGATATCACCGCTTTGTCGCTGGACGCCATCCGCGTGAATACCGCTGCTCTTGCCAGCGACATTCGCCGCACGTCCTGCCTTACGCTTGACAGCGGGCTGATCGCGCGCCTGCTGGGCGGCGGTGCGGCAGTTCTGAAACTGGAGTGTTTTCAGCACACGGGCACCTTCAAGGCGCGCGGGGCGCTGAGTGTGGCGCGCAGTCTGGACGCAGACCAGCGCGCGCGCGGGATTACGGCGGCCAGTGCGGGCAACCACGCCATCGCCGCCGCTTGGGCGGCGCGGCAAGTGGGCGCTTCGGCCAAGGTGGTCATTCAATCCAACGCGAACCCTTTCCGCGTGGCCCTTGCCCGTGCCGAACAGGCCGAGGTGATTATGAAACCGCCGGGCGCCAAAACCTTTGCCGAGGCGGAGCGGTTGGTGGCCGAGGAGGGCCGCACGTTTATCCATCCTTTCGAAGGGCCGCTGACCTCGCTGGGAACGGCGGGCGTCGGGCTGGAGCTGATGGAGGACGCGTCGGATCTGGACGCGGTGGTCGTCTCGATCGGGGGTGGCGGTCTGATCAGCGGTATTGCCGCGGCGGTCAAGCAGATCAACCCCGCCTGCAAGGTTTACGGAGTAGAACCTGTGGGCGCGGACAGTATGCACCGCTCAATGGTTGCAGGAGCACCCGTGCAGCTGGATGCGGTGAGCACTATTGCGGACAGCCTCGGCGCGCCGATGGCGCTGCCGCTGGGCCACGCGCTGTGTCAGGCTCATGTGGATGAGATCGTGCTGCTCGACGACGATATGATCTGTGCTGGTATGATAGCGTTTCAGCAGGAGGCCAAACTGGCGGTGGAACCGGCTGCCGGGGCGGCATTGGCTGCTGTCATAGGCCCGCTGCGTGACAAATTGCAGGGCAAGCGAGTGGGTGTGATCGTCTGCGGCGCCAACATTGACGCCGAGACTTATCTCAAACTGATGCAGCGCGGTTTGCCCAGCTTTCACCATTTTGTTCAAAGCTGAGCCGGGATGGTCAGATCCGCGCAAATTTCTGCCAGATGCGCGGCAATATGCCGTTGAACCGTAAAGGCGCGTCCGTCACGGCAAGGCAGATGCAATCCTCATGGATATCGGCCACGGGAATATGTTGCACGTCTTTGCCCGCTACCTCGATGTCGCCGCGCGCGAAATAATCATCGGCGTCCTGAAACGCACCCTTGAGCACAAGCGTCATCTCGGTCCCGTGGTGGCCATGGTCGGGCATGGCGGCACCGGCGGGGATACAGAGCAGTCGCGCAGTTGCCCCCTTGGATGTGCGCAGAATCGCCTGTTTCACGCCCATCCCGACAGGGCGCCAGCGCACGGACGAAAGATCGCCACCGACATAGCTGTGCAATGGCGCGGGCAGATCGCCGTTTGCCTCGCGCTTGGGCGCGGGCGCAGGGGCGTCGTCGAGTGCGGCCAGAACTTCCGCGAGGCTCTCGTCCGCCATTTCCGCGTTGCCCTCTTCAAGCAATGCACCGCCGAGGGCATCATAGGCCCCAGCATCGGCGCGACAGGTGTCACATAGTGAAAGATGCGTCGCGACGATGAGGTTGAAGGCCTCAGGCAATGTTCCGGCGGCATATGCCAGCAATGTGGCCTCGTCGAGGTGATGTTTGATAGATGTGTGTGTCATGTTGGCTACTTCATGGCGTGGCGCAGGCGGTCCAGCGCAAGGCGAATACGGGATTTGATCGTGCCAAGGGGCAGACCGGTGATGTTTGCAATCTCGGCTTGGGTCATATCACCGAAATAGGCTTGTTCGATTAATTTACGCTGATTTAGGGGAAGAGTCGCGATGGCCTCGACCAGACGGGCACTCTCCTGTTGAATTTCAAGGACCTCCGATTGATCCGGCTCCGGCTCGGGGCCCCATGTCAGCTCCTCGGGTTCGGGGCGCCGGTCACGGCGCAGCATATCGATGCGGCGGTTTCGTGCGATGGTGAAGATCCATGTCGACACCGAGGCGCGGGTGGGGTCGAACTGATCGGCCTTGCGCCAGAGCGTTGTCATCACATCCTGCGCACATTCCTCGGCCATCGTCGCATCGGCGCCCGATTTAATCAGATAGCCTTTGATGCGCGGGGCAAAATGTTCAAACAGCGCAGCAAACGCCTGCTTGTCGCGGACATCGCGGACACGGATCATTTCGTCGATCCAGAGTGGTTTTATGTCTGTTTTATCACTCACACATCGGCGCCCTGACGTTTTCATCGGCCCCGCCAAAGCTATTGATGACTGCGGGCCGATGGCCGCTGACGTGACGCGCGATGAGGTCTGATGCGATGCTAACATGTGGGTATTACGGGGCAAAGCGGTTCTTGGATCAAAAAAGAAATTTGAAACTCATTTACATCCAGAGCCGTATCTGGGCCGTATAGCTTACTTAAGCCCACAAGACAGGACACAGCTTCCCTATGTCGATCGAAGCGTCAAACTCTCCCACACCCCCAAGCATACCTCCCCGCCGCCGCGTTGCGGTGATTGGTGCGGGGATCACAGGAATGGGGGCCGCGCACATGCTGGCGCCTGACAATCACGTGACCCTGTTTGAGAGCGCTGCGCGTCTTGGTGGGCATGCACGCACGAAAATGGCGGGTAAGAATGGAGACCAGCCGGTGGATACCGGGTTTATCGTGTTCAACTATGCCAACTACCCACATCTGGCGGCGCTGTTCGCCGAGCTTGACGTGCCGGTGGTGAAATCCAACATGAGCTTTGGTGCGTCCTTCGACGGCGGGCGGTTGGAATACGCACTGACCAGTCTGAACGCGATGTTCGCGCAAAAGCGTAACCTGATGAACCCCGCCTTCATCGGAATGTTGCGCGATGTGGTCAAGTTCAACAAACACGCGCGGCGTCTGGCGCAGGATAAATCACTGTCGCTTGGGGGCTTTCTGGACAGATTGGGCACTGGCGATTTCTTTCGCGATCATTATTTGCTGCCCTTTTCGGGTGCGATCTGGTCAACACCCACCGACAAGATCATGGATTTTCCAGCCCACGCGCTGATCCAGTTCTTCGAGAACCACGCGCTGTTGGGCTATTCGGGACAGCACCAGTGGTACACGGTTCAAGGCGGCTCGATTCAGTACGTGACCCGTCTGGAGGCGGCGATGAAGCGAGGCGGGGTCGATATCCGGCTCAATGCCGCAATTCAAGGCGTGCGCCGCGATGCGCAGGGTGTAGAGGTCAAGACCCACGGCGGCGAATGGGAGCGTTTTGACGAAGTGGTCATGGCCACCCATTCCGACGATACACTTTCGATGCTGACTGATGCAGACGCGCAAGAGCAAGCAGCGCTGGGCGCGATCCTGTACCAGCCCAACGATATCATTTTGCACGCTGATACTTCGGTGATGCCAAAGCGGCGGGCGGCTTGGGCGTCGTGGGTTTATACCGAGGATGCAAAGGTCAAATCCGACCGGATCGATCTGACCTACTGGATGAACTCGCTTCAACCGATCCCGCAGGACGATCCGCATTTTGTCACGCTCAACACCAAACGCACCATTCGCGAAGAGCTGATCTATGATCAGGTCACGCTGCGCCATCCCGTCTATGATCTTGCCGCCTGGGACGCGCAGGGCAAGATCCGCGCGATGAACGGGCGGCGGAACACGTGGTTTTGCGGGGCATGGCTACGCAACGGGTTCCACGAGGACGGGCTGGCCACTGCGGTTGACGTGGTGAACGCACTGAGTGGCGATTCACGTAAAATGATAGCCGCAGAATGACAGCAACGGTCGATCATATCGTCGGACAGACCTACCATGGGCGCAAAGGCAAGATCGAGAACGCCTTTCGCTACTCGGTTGACTACGTGCTGCTGGATGCCGAGGCAGAAGTGACGACGCCCGGATTGTTCGCGCGCAATGGACGCGCGGTGACGTCGTTGCACGATATGGATCACGGCGGAGCACCCAAACAGGGGCGCGGTGCCGCTTGGGTGCGTGATGTGCTGGAGGAATACCAGATACAGGGCGTCACGAAGGTCGAGCTTCTGGCCCAGCCCCGCGTGCTGGGTCACGTCTTTAACCCGGTGAGTTTCTGGCTGTGCCGCCGGGAGGATGGCGCGCTGATCGCGGTGATCTCGGAAGTGACGAATACCTATGGCGATCGTCATAGCTATTTGTGCCACCATCCCGATATGAGGGAGATTACCCGCAGCGACCAGTTGCAGGCGACAAAACTCATGTATGTCTCGCCGTTCCAGCCGGTCGAGGGCGGATATACTTTCCGGTTTGATGTCACCGATACGCGCATCGGGATCTGGATTGACTATGGCCGGGCCACCGGCGGGCTTATCGCGACCCTGACGGGCAAGCGCGAACCGCTGAGCAACGCGGGCATCCTGCGTAGCCTGCTGCGGCGCCCTTTGGGCGCGCGGCGAGTGCTGGCGCTGATCCACTGGCAGGCGCTCAAGCTGTGGATCAAGGGCGCAATGTTTCGCAGCCGGCCCACACCGCCCGGTGACGAAGTCTCCAAGGGATGAGTGCCGAAACTTCCCGACGTTTGCCCGCCTATGCTTTGTTCGCGGCGCTGCTGGCCTGCGCGGGGCTGCCGATCTATATCCACGCGCCTAAATTTTACGTCGATGAATATGGTGTGTCGCTCACGGCTCTGGGCGCTGTGCTGTTCGGGTTGCGCCTGCTTGATGTGGTGCAGGATCCGCTGTTGGGCAGGCTTTCGGAAAAGCTGCGCGATCAGCGTGGCTTGGCGGTTGGCATAGGCTGTGCCGTAATTGCGCTGGCGATGGTCGGCTTGTTCGCCGTGCCGCCGCTGACGTCGCCAGTGCTGTGGTTCGGGATCATGCTCACGCTGGTATTTTCTTCGTTCAGCTTTCTGACCATCTGCTTTTATGCCCAAGGGGTGGCAAAGGCGGATGCGATGCCGGGACAGGGGCACCTGCGGCTGGCGCGCTGGCGCGAGACGGGCGCCCTGCTGGGGGTGTGCGTGGCCTCGGTCGCTCCTGTGGCGCTGGGCGCGGTGATGGGTGCCCCGTTTGCGGGCTTTGCGGTCGGGTTTGCGGTGCTGGCGGTTGCCGCTGCGTTGGCGATGCGGGGGGAGTGGTTTTCGGTGGACGTGCCGGCGGGGACCGGTTTCGGGACCGTTTTGCGCGACGTGACCGCGCGGCGGCTGTTGTTCATCGCACTGCTCAATGCGGCGCCTGTCGCTGTCAGCTCGACGCTGTTCTTATTTTATGTCGAAAGTGCGCTGGCCGCTCCCGGCTTTGAGGGGCCGCTGCTCTTGTTGTTCTTCTTGTCGGCCGCCGGTGCAGCGCCGGTTTGGGGGATGCTGGCAGAGCGCTACGGTACCCAGCGCGTTCTGTTGTCTGCGATGGTTTTGGCGATTGTCGCCTTTGGTGGCGCGCTGTTTCTGGGCGAAGGGGATCAGTGGTGGTTCGCGCTGGTATGTGTGGCATCTGGCGCTGCGATGGGCGCTGATCTGACACTTTTGCCGGCACTTTTCGCCTCGCGCATGGCAAAAATTGCGCCCTCCGCGGCAGAAGGCTTCGGATTGTGGTCTTTTGTATCCAAATTTACCTTGGCACTGGCGGCAGCCATCCTACTTCCTGCGCTAGACGGAGCGGGGTATGTCAGCCCTGCGGAGGGCAATTCACCCGAGCAAGCCATAGATTTGTTACGTTTGCTTTACGCCGGCGTGCCATGTGTGCTCAAACTCGCTGCGATATTTCTGTTGTGGCGGACAAAGCTGGAAAAGGACGCGTAATGAGTGAGGATCTGTTTTTTCTGTTGCTGGGCGGGGCGCTGGTCGTTTTCGTCCTTGTCCTGCGCCGCCGGTTCGCTGATTTCAGCGGGCAATCGGCAAATGATTACGCCGACGATTATCCCCAGTTCGACATGCGTGAACATCTGAACGGGCCGATGTCCTGTGACGGTGTTATTTTTGGCCCGATGGGTCGCATGACCAGCACGTTTGAGGCGGATTTCGACATCAGCTGGGATGGCAACACCGGCGTTATGAAAGAAGTGTTCCGCTATCAGGACGGATCGGTCCAGAACCGGCAATGGCGGATCGAGCTGGACGGCGGTGGTAATTTCGAGGCTTTCGCTGACGATGTACCCGGCAAGGCGCGCGGAGAAGTGGCGGGGCCTGCGGTGCTGTTTAATTATGCCATCAAGCTGCCTGCCGATGCGGGCGGCTACACGCTAAAGGCGTTTGATTGCATGTACCTCACAAAAAACGGCACCGTCGTGAACCGGAGCCAGTTTCGGAAGTTTGGTTTCAGGGTCGCTGAACTGGTGGCAACAATACGCAAAAAGGAAACGGAATGACGCAGTGGCAGGGAAAACGGTATTGGCTGGTCGGCGCAAGCGATGGTCTGGGGGCAGCTCTTGCCGAACGTCTGAGCCGCGCGGGCGCAGAAGTGATCCTGTCCGCACGGTCCGAGGATAAGCTCAAGACGCTCGCAGACAGCCTGCCCGGCAAGGCGATGGCCGTGCCGGTCGATGTGTCCGACGTCGAGAGCGTGAAGCAGGCGGCGCAAAAAGTGGGCGAGGTTGACGGTGTTGTCTATCTCGCAGGGGCCTATTGGCCCTTCAGCGCAAAAGACTGGAACGCCGAGCAGGCGAACACGATGGCGGACGTGAATTTTACCGGGCTGATGCGGGTCATGGGTGAGGTTGTGCCCGGCATGGTTGCCCGCGACGAAGGGCATATTGTGATCACTTCCAGCTTGACCGGATTTCGCGGGCTTCCCGGCTCTATCGGGTATACCGCGTCCAAGGCGGCGACCATGTCGCTGGCCGAATGTATGTACGCTGACCTGCGCAAAACCGGCGTGAAGGTGCAGGTGGTCAACCCCGGCTTCATCAAGACACAGCTGACCGACAAAAACGATTTCAAAATGCCCTTCCTGATGAGCCCGGAGGAAGCGTCGCGCGAAGTGTTCGAGCACATGAACACCGACAGCTTCAAGAAAAGCTTTCCTTATCTTTTCTCGCTCGTGTTCCGGGGAAGTCAGTTTCTGCCCGATTGGCTGTACTTCCGGATCTTTAGCTAGGGATTACAGCATACCCTTCGCACGGATCATTTTCACACTGTCGCGGCTTTCCATCAGTGACAGGAAGGCCGCGATTTTTGGGTAATCCGAGACTGCGACGCCGTCACCTGCCAGCCAGTTGCAAACCACGAAGAGATAGGCATCGGCAATGGTGGGTTCATCGCCACAGACATAATCGCCCCGCAGACAGTTTGCTTCGACATATGCCGCGCAGGCGGCCATGGTTTCAGGAACTTTGGCCGCCATGTCCGCGTGACTTTCGGGTTTGTCAGCCCAGCGGCTGCCACGCATTTTGTGCGCGTGTGCCACATGCATCGTCGAGGCCAGATAATACATAACCCCGCGCATATGGGCCGCTGTCTCGGGCGTGTCGGGCAGCAGATTGGCCTCTGGCGCAACCGCTGCGATATAGTCCAGCAGTGCGCCGGTTTCCGTCAGGATAGTGCCATTGTCCAGCACCAGCGCGGGCACCCGCCCCTTGGGATTGATCGCCAGATACGCCGGTTTGGTCTGGGCAGCAGTTGCAAAATCGACAGGAACCAGATCGTGTTCGACCCCTGCCTCGACCAGTGCGATGGCAGGCGCGATGGATATCGTGCTGCGGGCGTAGAAAAGCTTCATCATATGACCTTTCAGATATTGGTTTTCGAGATGTGACGCGAGGCCGTATCGAGATGCGGCGTGGCATTGAACAGCACTGGCGACAGATGTCCGCCAATCGGGTGAAACTGGTGCAGCGAGGTATGAAATATCGCGATCGCCATACGGGCCGTTGCGACGATACTCAGCTCCATCTGTTGCGCCATCACATGCGCAATAAGCCCGCCGGAGGTGACGACCAGCGCAGGCCCGTTGCCTGAAGCGATCTCGGCCAGCCCGTCGCGGATGCGGTTCTGGAAATTGTCATAGGTCTCAGGCGCGCCTTCCAGTTTCCCGTCTTTCCAATGTTGGAATACTTCTGGAAGGTGGGCAATAAATCCCGCCTGCTCGGTCGGAAACGAAATACCGTGCTGTTCTGCCAGCAGGGCGCCCAGCGTGAAATATTCCAGCTCGTTCAGGCGCGGATCGCGTGTGGGCGTCAGGCCTGTCGCCATCCCGTCCGCCGTCTCGACATGCCTGCGCAGCGTGCCGGTGAAAAGCCGCGTGTGATGCGCGCCCGTGTCGCGCAGGTGATCGCCGAGCCAGCCCGCCTGCCGGTGCCCCAGATCGCTGAGCCGGTCATAGCTCACCTCGTCTGTCGCGGTTGAATTGGCCTGACCGTGGCGAATGAGGGTAATGGTGGACATGGGCGCTCCTAGCTGGTTGGCGCATTGATATGCGACACGGCGCGGGGACGAAAGAGGCCTATCGGAAACACAGCCCGCTCGGGCATGGCGGAAATGCGTGGCGTCGTGTCGGGAACGACCTTCCCGCATGCGGGCTGTGACGTTAGAAGTTTTCCAACCGCCACGGAGGATTGCGCCATGACAGATAAGGTTACATTCACGCTCGACGGAGAGACGGTCGAGGCGGAGCGCGGTCTGACAATCTGGGAAGTGGCCAATGGCCGTGGTCTCAAGATCCCGCATCTGTGCCACAAGCCTGCACCGGGGTACCGCCCCGATGGCAATTGCCGTGCTTGCATGGTCGAAATCGAGGGCGAGCGCACGCTGGCCGCGTCCTGCATCCGCGAACCTTCGGACGGGATGGTGGTGGTGACCAACAACGCGCGTGCCGTGAGCGCGCGCAAGATGGTGGTTGAACTGCTGATGGCGGATCTGCCGGAGCGCGAGATCTCACACGATAAATCCAGCCATATGTGGGAGATGGCGGCACTGAACTCCGTGGAGGAGAGCCGGTTTCCGAAGTTGGCAGAGGGGCATATTCCGCTGCTCGACGACAGCCATGTGGCGATGCGGGTGAACCTTGATGCCTGTATTTCTTGTGGTCTGTGCGTGCGCGCCTGTCGCGAGGTCCAGGTCAACGATGTGATCGGGATGTCGGGCCGCGGGATGGGGAGCTATCCGACGTTTGACATGGCCGATCCCATGGGGACCTCGACCTGCGTGGCTTGCGGTGAATGTGTTCAGGCCTGTCCCACCGGCGCGCTCATGCCTGCGACGGTTCTGGATGACAATCAGGTAGGCGACAGTGCCGATTTCGACCGCGAAGTCAAAAGCATCTGTCCCTTTTGCGGTGTGGGTTGTCAGATCTCGCTCAAGATCAAGGACGACAAGATCAAATATGTCGATGGCATCAACGGCCCCGCAAACGAGGGGCGGTTGTGCGTCAAAGGGCGCTTTGGCTTTGACTATATCCACCACGACCATCGCCTGACCAAGCCGCTCATCCGCCGCGACGATGCACCCGCAAAGGGGCTGAACGTCGATCCCGGCAACTATCTGGAGGTCTTCCGCGAGGCGACCTGGGATGAGGCGCTGGATGCCGCTGCCAATGGTCTGCGCAAGATTGACGGTAAGGGCGTCGCGGGCTTCGGCTCGGCCAAATGCACCAACGAGGAAGCCTATCTGTTCCAGAAGATCATCCGGCAGGGCTTTGGCCACAACAATGTCGATCACTGCACGCGGCTGTGTCATGCCTCGTCGGTGTCGGCGCTGCTGGAGAATGTCGGATCGGGCGCCGTATCGGCCACCTTCAACGAGATCGAGAACGCCGATGTGGCCATCGTGATCGGCGCGAACCCCACCGAGAACCACCCCGTCGCCGCAACCTACTTCAAGCAGTTCACCAAGCGTGGCGGCAAGCTCATCGTGATGGACCCGCGCGGTCAGGCGCTCAAGCGACACTCGTCGCACATGCTGCAATTCCGGCCCGGCACGGATGTGTCCATGCTCAACGCGATCTGCCATGTGATCGTCGAGGAGGGGCTCTATGACGAGCAGTATATCCAAGCCTATACCGAAAACTGGGAGGCGGAGAAGGCGCACCTGAAAGATTTCACGCCGGAGAAAATGGCTCCGATTTGTGGCATTGATGCCGAGATGCTACGCGATGTGGCGCGCACTTTTGCAGGTGCAAATGCTGCGATGATTTTCTGGGGCATGGGGGTGAGCCAGCACATCCACGGCACGGATAATGCCCGCTGCCTAATTTCGCTCGCGCTGATGACTGGGCAGATTGGCCGCCCCGGTGCAGGCTTGCACCCGCTGCGCGGCCAGAACAACGTGCAGGGCGCATCCGACGCGGGCATGATCCCGATGTTCCTGCCCGATTACCAGTCGGTGACAGATGATGGCGTCCGCGCGGCCTTCACCGAGGTGTGGGAAAGCGGTGATTTCAGCGCCGAGAGGGGGCTGACCGTAACGGAAATCCTTGATGCGGTGCACACCGGTGACATCAGAGGCATGTATATTCTGGGCGAAAACCCCGCGATGTCCGACCCGGACGTGGAGCACGCCCGCGACGCGTTGGCCAAGCTGGAGCATCTGGTGGTGCAGGACATCTTCATCACCGAGACAGCGAATTTCGCGGATATCATCTTGCCCGCCAGTGCATTTGCCGAGAAGTCGGGCACCGTGACCAACACGAACCGTCAGGTTCAGATGGGCCGTGTCGCCGTGCCGCCGCCCGGTGACGCGCGTGAGGATTGGTGGATCGAGGTCGAGCTGGCAAAGCGGCTGGGCCTGAACTGGGCCTACGCATCTCCGGCGGAGATTTTTGCCGAGATGAAGCTGAACATGAAGTCGCTGAACAACATCACATGGGAGCGGCTCGAAGCGCAGGGCGCGGTGACCTATCCATCGCTCAGCCCGGAAGATCCCGGGCAGGCAATCGTGTTCACCGATGGCTTTCCCCGTGCGGGTGGGCGCGCACGGTTCACGCCCGCCAGCATCATCGCCCCCGATGATACGCCCGACGCCGAATACCCGATGATCCTTACAACGGGGAGGCAGCTCGAGCATTGGCACACCGGCTCCATGACACGCCGCGCCAGTGTTCTGGACGGGTTGGAGCCAGAGGCGAATTGCTCGCTGCATCCCTCGACTCTGCGCAAGCTGGGGGTTGAGGCGGGCGAATTCGTGCGCCTGACGACCAAGCGCGGCAGCATCGAGATCATGGCGCGCATGGACCGCGCGGTCTCGCCCGATATGGTGTTTCTGCCTTTCGCCTACGTTGAGGCGGCGGCGAACATCCTGACCAATCCGGCGGTTGACCCTTACGGTAAGATCCCCGAGTTTAAGTTCTCTGCGGTGAAGGTCGAGGCGGTGAAAGCTGTTGTCGCGGCGGAATGATGATGCGGGAATGAGGGGCTAGCCCCTCACATTCCCCAGAGTTTTTTGCAAAAATGAACAAGGAGTCTTTTGTGCAGGTCAAGAGTGAGCGGTTTTTGGCGGACCTGCACAAGTTGCGGTCGTTCGGGACTTCGGGTGTGGGCAAGGGTGTTGTGCGGCCCGCCTATTCAGCAGCCGACAGCGCCGCGCGCGACTGGCTGGCGGAGCAGATGCGTGACGCAGGCTTGCGGGTCGAGGTGGATGCGATGGGCAATCTGTTCGGATTGGCCGACGCGCCCTCGCTCTTGCTCGGATCTCACAGTGACAGCCAGCCGGAAGGCGGGTGGCTTGATGGTGCCTTGGGCGTGATTGCGGCGCTGGAAGTTGCGCGGGCAAGCCGCGAGGCGGGCGGCCCCGCGATTTCCGTCGTCTCGTTTCAGGACGAGGAGGGGCGGTTTGGCGTGACAACGGGGAGCGCTGTCTGGGCGGGTCATTTGAGCCTCGTGGAGGCAGATGATTTGTGTGGCCACGACGGCATGTCACTGGCGGATGCGCGGCAAGGTGTGTCCGCGACGGGCGAGGTGGACCCCGCACAATTCACCGGTTTCATCGAGATGCACATAGAGCAGGGCCCTGTGCTGGACAGCAGCGGCGAGCGCATCGGGGTGGTGTCGGATATTGTCGGTATCCGGGACATGAAGATCACCTTTCAAGGCCAGCAGAACCACGCAGGCACAACACCGATGCATCTGCGCCGTGATGCGTTTCAGGCTGTCTCGGCGTTCAATGTGGAACTCAACGACCGGCTGCGCAATGTCGTGACCCCCGCTACGGTCTGGACCATCGGCCACGTGAGCTTGCACCCTAATGCCTCGTCGATTGTGCCGGGCAAAGCGGTGTTCTCGATGCAATGGCGGGATGGGGATGCGGATCGGCTGGCGCGGATGGAGCGTGTGATCCGCGATCTGGCGCAGGAAATTGCGGACGCGCAGGGCATGAGTGTTTCATTCGGTCCAATGTTGGGGTTGGAGCCTGTGGCGATGGATGCCCGGTTGCGCCTCGCGTTGGAAAACGGCGCGGAAGGGGTCGTGCCGGGCCAGTGGCGGGTGATGCCCTCGGGCGCGCTGCATGATGCGACCAATGTGAGCGGGCTCATGCCGGTGGCGATGCTGTTCGTGCCCTCCATCGGCGGGATCAGCCATGCGTTTGAGGAAGACACGAAAGAGGATGATCTGGTCGTCGGTTTGCGGGTTCTGGCGGCAGCAGTGGAAGCATTGCAACGCTGAGGCCCACCGCAAACCCTGCGTTCAGATCCAGTCGACGTCGCCCAGAAAAATATATCCGGCACCGTAGATCGTCTTGATCAGTTGCGGGTTTTTGGGATCCTCGCGCAGCTTCGTGCGCAGGCGCGAGATCCGGACATCCATCGCGCGGTCAAAGCTTTCGGAGGCGGCACCGCCCAGATACTCCTGCATCTGCGCGCGGCTGATCAGGCGTTTGGGGGCATCGAGGAACAGGCGCAGTACTTCGCCTTCGGCATGGCTGAACGGGGTCTCGATGCCCTGCGCGTCTTCGAGGGCATAGCGGTCGAAATGTGCGATCCAGTTCTTGAAGCGCGCGGTGTTCGACGCGCGCGCCACGGTTTTGGCACCGCGCAAGCGGGCGCGGATGCGGGCAACGACCTCTGCCGGATCAAAGGGTTTGCTGATATAATCATCGGCGCCCAGCTCGAGGCCGGTGACGCGGTCCTGTACCTGTGCGCGGCCCGAGATGATGATGACGACGGCGCCCTGCTCCAACGCCAGACGGTGCACCAGGGTCAGACCGTCGGTGTCGGGAAGGGACAGGTCCACCAGGCAGACATCGGGCGTGCGTTTTTCCAAAGCGGCTTCAAAGGCGGAGGCACGCCCGAAGCTTTGCGTCTCAAACCCCGCTTCTTGCAGCACGTCCGACAGCAGCGTGCGGATTTCAGGCTCGTCGTCAAGAATGCTGACCAGTGGCTTTTTCATGGGGCGTTGGCCTTTGCGGGGCCGATAAGCACGGCAAGATTATCGGCGGTGAAGGGTTTGGGCAGCACGGGCGCGTGTTTTTGCGCCTCGATGAGCAACGGCGCGTCGGAGGGCAGCGATGTCATCAGTATCAGCGGCGGGCTGCCTTTGGGTAGTCGTTGCACAAAATCGATTCCGGTGGCGTCGCCCTCTAGCTGAATATCACTGAGTATGAGGGCAATATCGGGCAGATCGGCCAGCAGCGCGGTGGCCTCATCCACCGAGGCCGCCTCGATCACGGAGTGGCCCAGACCCATGAGCATGTCACGCATCAGAGCGCGCAGATCATCCCGGTCCTCGACCAGCAGGGCAAGGCCGGTGGTGGCGACGATGGCGGGTCTGTATGGCAGGCGCAGAGTGACCTGCGCGCCGGTAGCCGTATTGGACATGTGCAGATCACCGCCGGCAAGCTTTGTCATGTCGTAGACCATCGGCAGGCCAAGGCCCGACCCTTCGGATCCTTTGGTGGTGAAAAAGGGATCGAGCGCGCGGGTGAGCGCGTTCTGCGAAAATCCGGGACCGGTATCGCGGACCTGAAATTCGATCCATGTGTCATGGACCTGGCGCGCCGAAAGGGTAATCGCGCCCGCCGTTCCCATTGCGTCCCGGGCGTTGAGGATCAGATTGAGCAATCCGTCCTGAAGCATCCCCCGATCGAGCAAAACAGGCTCTAACTTGGGCATATCGAGTGTGAGGGTCATGTCCTTTGGCAGGGTCGGCTCGGCCAGTGTGACGAGATCTTGCATAAGACTGGTCAGATCCGTCGCTGCGGGTCGCAGACTGCGTGGTCCTGTAATCTGGGCGATGGACGCGAGCAGTGTCCCGCCGCGCCGTGCCGCCGCCAATGTGCCCTCGATCAGAGGGACAGCATCCGCAGGTAGCGTGGGCAAGCGGTCGAGGCGCGATTGCAGGCCCAGAATAATGGTCAGCAGGTTGGAGAAATCATGGGCGAGGCCGGAGGTGATCTGGGCCGCCAGCGCGCGGCGGCGGGTCTGTTGCAGGGCGGCGCGGGTCTGCGTTTCCTCGGTCACGTCCATGGTCAGGATATAGACACCGCCCGTGCGGTCAGGCGTGAAGGCAGAGCGGATGCGGCGCGCACTGGCCCGGTCGGTGAATTCTTGCACCGCCGCCGCGCCGCCATAGGCCGACGCGAGGGCAGCGCCAATTTTGTCGTGGATGTCATCGCCCAGCACGGCGCGGATATGTTTGCCAAGGATATCTGAGGGCCGTGTCGGAATGATCGTGGCAAGGCGTTGGTTGGAATAGGTATAGTGCCCGTCGGCATCTACATGGGCGATATGCGCGGGCATCATTTCGGTGGTCAGGCGCGCGCGTGCCTCCGAGGCGGTCAGCTGGCGCTTGGTTTCTTCCAGCGCAGTGATCATGGCGGCGCGCTCGCGATTGGTCTGGCTCAGCGCCTCCGTGTGGGCCAACAACTGGTCACTAAGCGCATCCGAGCGGGCCCGCAGCAGCGCCTCCTGTGCCTTCGTGGCGGATATATCGGTATAGACGGTGACCCAGCCACCATCCGGCAGCGGCGATCCCTCGACCGAAATCGTGCGCCCGTTCGCGCGGGTGCGCTCCATATAATGCGGTTGGAAAGCTTTGGCCTGCTGGATTCGCTCCGCAACGAAGGAAGCGACATCGGCGACATCGCCGTATTCGCCAGTGGTAGCCAGATGGGTGATGGTATCGAAAAAGCTCGCACCGGGGGTTACGAGCGCGCGCGGCAGGTCGAACATCCGCTGGAACGGCGCATTGCAGATTACGAGGCGCAAATCGCGGTCATAGATCGTGAGGGCCTGCCCGATGAGGTTCAGGCCTGCCATGGTCATAGATTTGGTTTGATCATCGCTGAGCGCCATAGTGCGCAGTTTGCACCGCAGTTGCGGGGTGTCAAAGGCTCAGTCGTGGCTGTTACAATTCGTAAGGATTTTGAAAACATCACGAATAAGTTGACGTCGACATTAACGCTGCCATTCTACGCGGCACACTGAATCGCGCAAACGCGGTCTGCCTGTCGAGAGAGACGGGAATTGGGAGGATACATTTTGGCTTTGATTCAATGCCCCGCAGGGCAGCCTGCGTCTGTTCCGGCGTTGTTGCACCGCAACGCCGAGAAGTTCGGTGATGCACCAGCGTACCGCGAGAAGGAATACGGGATCTGGCAGAGCTGGACCTGGCGCGAGACCCGCGACGAGGTCGAAGCGCTGGCGCTGGGGTTTATGGAGCTTGGCCTGAACGAGGGCGATTTCGTATCCGTGATCGGGCGCAATCGCCCGCGTCTGTACTGGGCGATGATGGCAGCAGAGATGTGCGGCGCGGTGCCTGTCCCGCTGTATCAGGACGCCAACTCAGAGGAGATGGCCTATGTGATGAGCCACTGTGGCGCGCGGTTTGCGGTTGTGGGCGATCAGGAGCAGGTCGACAAGATCACGGATGTCAAAGATCAGCTGCCCGAGTTCGAGCGGATGATCTATCTCGATCCGCGGGGCTTGCGGAAGTATGACCATGAGCACCTGAGCCAGTATATGGCCTTGCAGGAGATTGGTCGCGCCAACCGGGACAAGCATATCGCGGAGCTGGAAGCGCGTCAGGCGAAGCTGAATTATGACAGCACGGGCGTGATGCTGTACACGTCCGGAACAACGGGAAAGCCCAAGGGCGTGGTGCTGAGCAACCGCAACATCATCGAGACAGCCAAGTCGTCGTCTGAGTTCGACAACCTGCGGCAAAGCGACGATATTCTGGCCTATCTGCCGATGGCATGGGTCGGCGATTTCATCTTTTCGGTGGGTCAGGCGATGTGGACGGGTTTCTGCACCAACTGCCCTGAGAGTGCCGACACGATGCATGTGGATCTGCGCGAAATCGGGCCAACCTATTATTTTGCACCGCCGCGCGTGTTCGAGACGCAGCTGACCAATGTGATGATCCGTATGGAGGATGCGAGCAAGTTCAAGAAGAAGTTGTTCGACTATTTCATGGGTGTCGCCCGCAAGGTCGGGCCTGCGATTTTGGACGGTAAGGACGTGAGTGGTATGGACCGCCTCAAGTACCGTCTGGGCGAGTTGTTCATTTACGGGCCGCTCAAAAATACGCTGGGGTTCAGCCGTGTGCGCGTGGGCTATACTGCCGGTGAAGCGATTGGGCCCGAGATATTTGATTTTTACCGCTCGCTGGGCATCAACCTCAAGCAGCTGTATGGCCAGACCGAAGCGACGGTGTTTATCACGGCACAGCCCGACGGGCAGGTGCGCAGCGATACGGTGGGCGTAACATGCCCCGGCGTGGAGCTGCGGATCGCCGACAATGGCGAGGTATTCTACCGCTCGCCCGGTGTTTTTGTAGAGTATTACAAAAACGCCGAAAGCACGGCGGATACCAAAGACGCCGAAGGCTGGGTCGCGACGGGCGATGCCGGATTTATCGAGCCTGACACGGGGCATTTGCGGATCATCGACCGTGCAAAGGACGTGGGCAAGATGGCCAGTGGCGCGCTGTTCGCGCCTAAGTATGTCGAGAACAAACTTAAGTTTTTCCCGAACATTCTGGAAGCGGTCGTATTCGGCAACGGCAAGGAAGAATGCACCGCGTTCATCAACATCGATCTGACGGCTGTGGGCAATTGGGCAGAGCGCAACAATATTGGCTACGCAAGCTATCAGGAGCTTGCGCGACATCCACAGGTCATGCAGCAGGTCCAAGAGCATGTGGAAGCAGTGAACGCCAGCGTTGCCGAGGATGAGATGCTGTCGGGCTGTCAGGTGCATCGGTTTGTCGTTTTGCACAAAGAGCTGGATGCGGACGATGGAGAGCTGACGCGGACACGAAAGGTGCGCCGCCGCATCATCGAAGAGAAATATGCGGATATCATCGCGGCGCTTTATGACGGGTCGGCGCAGGTGAGTACCGAGACCGAAGTGACATATGAAGACGGGCGCAAGGGCAGCATCAAGGCAACCTTGGAAGTGCGCAGTGCGAAGGTGTTTGCCGATAATCGCAAGATGGCTGCGGAATGATGATGCGACGCGCGCGTGCCGCGACGCCCCGCCCACCATCCCGTGAGAGAGTAAGTTTCATGAGACAGATCAAGCAAGGGGCATTCGCGTGAAAGATAACGCCGAGAGCTATGTGACAACGGATGGGCGCACGATTGGCCCGGTGGTCATGGAGATGAAAAACATCACCCTGCGGTTTGGCGGTGTGGAAGCGATCAAGGACATTTCGTTTGATATTCGCGAGGGCGAGATCCGGGCGATCATTGGTCCTAACGGGGCGGGCAAGTCCTCCATGCTCAACGTCATCTCCGGCTTTTACGTGCCGCAGGAGGGGGAGGTTTGGTACAAGGGATCGCGTCGTCCGCCTGTGAAGCCGTACGAGGTTGCCCAGCAGGGGATTGCGCGGACGTTTCAGAACATCGCCCTTTTTGAAGGCATGAGCGTTCTGGACAACGTCATGACCGGACGGCTGACCCATATGAAATCAGGCCTGCTGTCCCAGATGATCTGGCGGGGTGCGGCAGAGCGCGAAGAGATCGCGAACCGTGAAGTGGCCGAGCGGATCATCGATTTTCTGGAAATCCAGGCCATCCGCAAGACGCCCGTGGCGCGACTGCCTTACGGTTTGAAGAAACGCGTTGAGCTGGCACGCGCGCTGGCCGCCGAGCCGTCTATCTTGTTGCTCGACGAGCCGATGGCGGGAATGAACGTCGAGGAGAAAGAGGATATGAGCCGGTTTATCCTTGATGTGAACGACGAATTCGGAACCACCATCGCGCTGATCGAGCACGACATGGGTGTCGTGATGGACCTGAGCGACCGTGTGGTGGTCATGGATTACGGCAAGAAGATCGGTGACGGCACGCCGCATGAGGTGCGCAACAACCAGGCGGTGATCGATGCCTATCTGGGGGTGGCACATGATTGATATATTGGGGGCTTTGTCATGAACGAGCAGCTTGCTTTTACGATTGAGGTCTTTGCGAACGGGCTGATGGCGGGGGTTTTGTATGCTCTGGTCGCGTTGGGTTTCGTTCTGATCTACAAGGCATCGGGAATCTTCAACTATGCTCAGGGTGTCATGGCGCTGTTTGCGGCGATGACGCTGGTGGGGATCCAGAACGGGCAGGTGCCGTTCTCCCATCTGATCAACGCGATCTTTGGCACAGACCTGCATTATTTCGGCTGGGACGTACATTCCTTCCTCGCCATTCTGCTGACGGTGGGCGTGATGATCGTGCTGGCGTGGGCGGTGCAGCGGTTTGTGTTCCGGCACCTCGTCGGTCAGGAACCGATCATTCTTTTCATGGCGACGATTGGTCTGGCCTACTTCCTCGAAGGGGTGGCTGATCTGATGTGGGGCTCCGAGTTGAAGGCGCTGAACGTCTGCGCGGCAGAGGGTACGTGCTTGCCGCAGGGGATGAATACGTGGCTTGAAGGTACGACCTATGAGGCGCTGGGATACGGGTTTTTCATTGATAACCTAGATATCGTCGCGTCGATCGTGGCGGCGATTTTGGTCGCGGGTCTGGTGATCTTCGCGCAGTATACCAAGCAGGGGCGCGCCATGCGGGCCGTGGCGGATGATCATCAGGCGGCATTGTCTGTCGGTGTGTCGCTCAACTTTATCTGGATCCTTGTGTGGTCGCTCGCGGGGTTTGTCGCTTTGGTTGCGGGGATCATGTGGGGGGCGAAATCAGGGGTTCAGTTCTCGCTTTCGCTGATTGCGCTCAAGGCGTTACCGGTGCTGATGCTGGGCGGGTTCACGTCGATCCCGGGTGCCATTATCGGAGGTCTGATCATTGGTGTGGGTGAGAAATTGTTCGAGTTTTTGATCGGCGCGCCTTTCTTGGGTGGTGCGACCGAAAACTGGTTCGCCTATATGCTGGCATTGGTATTTTTGGTGTTTCGTCCGCAAGGTTTGTTTGGGGAGAAGATCATTGAGCGTGTTTAGATTTCGTCAGGCCGCCTGCGTGAAGCGTTGCTTCACGGCACCCGCCCACCCGATGACTGCCGATATACAAGGGAAGATAAGCTGATGTTCTACCGTGAAGCAGGCGATTACAGCACGACCTATGCTCAAGATCAGCAGACCTTTCCGATCAAGTTTGACCGCTACCGTTATTATGTGGTGCTGTTCATCGCGATATTTGTGGTGCCTTTCGTCATCAATGATTACTGGGTGAACGCGCTGCTACTGCCGTTTCTGATCTATGCGATTGCGGCGCTGGGGTTGAACATTCTGGTGGGCTATTGCGGTCAGGTCTCGCTGGGAACGGGCGGTTTTATGGCCGTAGGGGCGTACTCCTGTTATAAATTCATGACCGGTGTGGATATTTGGTGGGGCGGTGAATTGCTGTTCCGTCTGCCCGAGTTCAACATCTTTTTCTCGGTCATCATGGGCGGCATCATGACGGCCTTTGTTGGCGTCTTGTTCGGATTGCCAAGTTTACGGATCAAGGGGTTCTATCTGGCGGTTGCGACACTGGCCGCGCAGTTTTTCCTTGTCTGGTTGTTCAACCGCGTTTCGTGGTTTTACAACTATTCCGCATCGGGCCAGATCAGCGCGCCTGAGCGCGATCTGTTCGGTATCCTGATCACGGGCCCTTCCGTTCAGCCTTGGGCGGCATATTTGTTCTGTCTGGTCTTCACAATCATCAGCGCCTACATCGCCCGAAATCTGACGCGCGGTGCGTCGGGGCGCAAATGGATGGCGATCCGCGACATGGATATCGCCGCCGAGATCATCGGGGTGAACCCGCTGCGCGCGAAACTGACGGCCTTCATGGTATCCTCGTTCTTCATCGGCATCTCGGGCGCGTTGTTCTTTGCGGTATATCTCGGTGCCGTCGAAGTGGGCGAAGCGTTCGGCATCCAAAAATCATTCCTCGTTCTGTTCATGATCATCATCGGCGGACTGGGGAGCATTTTTGGCTCCTTTGCGGGGGCGGCATTTCTGGTGCTTTTGCCGGTAGCGCTCAAGGTGGTCGGCGTTGACTGGCTGGGCTGGCCCACGGATATCGTGGCGCACTTGCAGCTGGTGATCGTGGGCGCATTGATCATCGTGTTCCTGATCGCGGAACCGCACGGCATCAACCAGCTGTGGCGCGTGGCAAAGGAAAAACTGAGATTGTGGCCCTTCCCGCACTGACGGGCGGCCATGAATAACGAAGGCGGGACAACCCGCCCGGACAACCAATCGGATCAATTCCAAGGGAGGATACTACCGATGACATTTAAACTAACCTCGATGGCCGTCGCCGCCGTGATGACGGCAAGCCCGGTTCTGGCGGAGCTTGTGTTCCCGTCAATGAGCTATCGCACCGGCCCCTATGCGGCGGGCGGAATTCCGTTTGCTGATGGCTATGCGGATTATTTCACGCTGCTGAACGCGCGCTATGGCGGCATCGGCGGTGTCATGACGTCTGTGCCGGAGTGCGAGACAGCGTATAACACCGAGAAAGGTGTTGAATGCTACGAGTCGCTCAAAGGCAGCGGCGGGCTGGTGTACCAGCCTTTGTCGACGGGCATCACATACCAGCTGATCCCAAAAACTACGGCGGATGACATTCCGATGCACACGATGGGATACGGCCGTACCTCTGCCAAGAATGGCGAAGTGTTCACGCACACCTTCAACTATCCTGCCAACTATTGGGACGGTGCCTCGGGTGCGATCAATTACCTGCTGGCCGAAAACGATGGTGATCTGAGCGGCAAGAAAATCGCGCTGGTCTACCACAACTCCGCCTACGGCAAGGAGCCGATCCGCACCCTGACGGAGCTGTCAGCCAAGCACGGTTTCACGTTCAACGAAATGCCGGTCGACCATCCCGGTCAGGAGCAGAAATCGCAGTGGCTGCAAATCCGCCGCGACAGACCTGATTATGTGATCATGTATGGCTGGGGCGTGATGAACCAGGTGGCGATCCAGGAAGCCGCAAACATCCGTTTCCCGATGGAAAATTTCATCGGTGTCTGGTGGTCTGGTTCCGAGAACGACGTGCTGGCGGCGGGTGATGCGGCTGACGGCTATAAGGCGCTGACGTTCCACGGTGTGGGTCGCGATTTCCCGATTTTCGATGACATTCAGACGTATGTCGTCGACGCGGGCAATGCGGCAGGTGCCGGTGACCAGATTGGCACCGTGTCCTATAACCGTGGCATGTACGCTGCGATGCTGGCTGCCGAAGCTGCGAAAACTGCGCAGGAAATCCATGGCGTCGCCGATATCACACCTTCGCAGATGCGCGATGGCATGGCAGCGCTTGAGATCACCGAAGAGAAGATGGCGGCCCTCGGCCTGCCGAACTTTGGTCCCAGCTTTAAAGTGTCCTGCCAAAACCACGGTGGCGACGGGATGGTCGGTATGACCCAGTGGGACGCATCCACCCAGACCTGGTCGTTGATCTCTGATTTCTCTCCGACAGATTCGGAACTGATCAATGCACTCGTTGCCGAGGATTCAGCAGCTTATGCGGCTGAAAACAACATCACACCTGAGTGTAAGTAACACATCATTTCTCTGGCCGCTGTCTCATCGGCGGCCAGAGACCTCACGGATCTCATGAAGGAACAAAGGGCCATGTTGGACGCAAAACCCGCCGAGGTGCAGGTCGATAACCTGCTCGAAGTGAACAACATCGAAGTGATCTACAATCACGTGATCCTTGTTCTCAAGGGCGTGAGCCTGAATGTGCCTAAAGGCGGCATCACCGCTTTGCTTGGTGGTAACGGTGCTGGCAAGACGACGACGCTCAAGGCGATTTCGGGTTTGCTGGCCTCCGAGCGGGGCGAGGTGACCAAAGGATCGATCAAATACCGCGGCGAATCGATCGCGGCACAGGACCCTGCCGAGACGGTGAAAAAGGGTGTCGTGCAAGTGATGGAGGGGCGTCACTGCTTCGAGCATCTGACCATAGAAGAGAACCTGCTGACCGGCGCCTACACGCGGCGCGACGGCAAAGGCGCCATCGCTGCGGATCTGGAGATGGTGTACAACTATTTCCCGCGTCTGCGCGAGCGCAAGAAATCGCAAGCCGGATACACCTCCGGCGGGGAGCAACAGATGTGCGCCGTGGGCCGCGCCCTGATGAGCCGCCCCGAGACGATCCTGCTGGACGAGCCATCAATGGGGCTGGCGCCGCAGCTGGTCGAGCAAATTTTCAACATCGTCAAAGAGATCAACGAGAAGGAAGGCGTGACCTTCCTGCTGGCCGAGCAGAATACGAACGTGGCCCTGAGGTTTGCGCATTACGGCTATATTCTGGAAAGTGGCCGCGTGGTCATGGACGGCCCCGCCAAAGACCTGCGCGAGAATCAGGACGTGAAGGAATTTTATCTGGGCATGTCCGACGAGGGTCGCAAATCCTTCCGCGACGTGCGTAGCTATCGTCGCCGCAAGCGCTGGTTGTCCTGAATGCAGCCCTCGGCGCATAGTGACGATCCCCATCTGGTAGACCGCGTTGGCTGGCTTCGCGCTGCGGTGATGGGAGCGAACGACGGAATTGTGTCGGTCGCGTCACTTATCGTGGGGGTGGCTGCGGCTGATCCGGATCCCCGCGCCGTGCTGCTTGCCGGTGCCGCCGGGCTGGCGGCTGGCGCAATGTCCATGGCGGCGGGTGAATACGTCAGCGTCTCGTCGCAGGCCGATCTGGAAGCCGCCGATATCGAACGGGAGCGTCAGGCGCTGCTGGATGATCCGGCAGGGGAAGAGGCCGAGCTGGCCGAGATATATCAGTCGCGTGGGCTGTCGGTTGAGACGGCTGCACTGGTTGCGCGCGAGTTGACGCAGAACGATGCTTTGGGTGCGCATGTGCGGGACGAGTTGGGCCTGAGCGAAGCGCAATCTGCGCAGCCCTTACTGGCCGCCGTCACCTCCGCGATCACGTTCAGTATATTCGCGGCCATCCCGTTGATAGCGGCCGTTCTCGCGCCGGTGTCTGTTTTGATCCCTGTGGTCGTGGTGGTAACGCTGATCGCGCTCACCGCATTGGGCGCTTTGGGCGCGGTTGCAGGTGGCGCATCGGTTGGTCCAGCTGCGCTGCGCGTTGTGGTTTGGGGCGGTTTAGCGATGGCGGTCACAGCCGCCGTTGGCTGGCTGTTCGGAGTTTCCGTCTGAGGGCGGCGAATGAGAAAAGACAAGTGAGTGATATGAGCAATTTCGACGATTTGGAAATACGTACGCCCGCATCCCGCGCCGCTGATTTGGCCACGGCTCTGCCCGCGCAGATTGCCCGCGCGCAGGGGTTGGCGGGATACGCGAGCAGCCTCGACGGGGTGGATGCCAGTGCGATCACAACGGCCGAGGCGTTGGCGCAATTGCCGGTTTTGCGCAAATCGGAACTGGGCATAGCGCAGGCGGCGAATGCGCCATTTGGCGGCTTTACCACTAAGCCCGCGCACGGTTTTTCCCATGTCTTCCAGTCGCCCGGCCCGATCTACGAGCCTTCCTCAACCGATCCCGACTGGTGGCGGATGGGGCGTTTTTTGCATGCCATCGGAATTGGTGGCGGTGACATCGTTCACAACTGTTTTGGCTATCATCTGACGCCTGCGGGCATGATTTTTGAAAGCGGCGCGCGCGCGGTCGGGGCGGCGGTGTTGCCAGCAGGTACAGGCCAGACCGAGCTTCAGGTGATCGCGGCGCGCGATATCGGCACGACGGCCTATGCCGGCACGCCCGATTATCTGAAGGTGATCCTTGAGAAGGCCGACGAGATGGGCGTGACCCTCGGGATTACGCGTGCGGCGGTGGGGGGCGGCGCGCTGTTTCCCAGCCTGCGGGAGTGGTATGCGGCGCGCGGCATCACTTGTTTGCAATGTTATGCGACCGCCGATCTGGGCAATATCGCCTACGAATCGCCCGCCGCCGAAGGGATGATCGTGGACGAGGGTGTGATCGTGGAGATTGTGACTCCCGGTACGGGAAATCCGGTGCCGGAGGGTGAGGTGGGCGAAGTGATCGTGACCACGCTCAATCCCGATTATCCGCTGATCCGCTTTGCCACTGGTGATCTCAGCGCGGTGATGGCCGGGCCGTCGCCCTGCGGCCGGACCAACATGCGCATCAAAGGATGGATGGGCCGTGCAGACCAGACGACCAAGATCAAAGGCATGTTCGTGCGTCCCGAGCAGGTTGCGCAACTGGTTGCGCATCACCCCGAAATCACCCGCGCTCGCGTGGTCGCGACGCGGGAAAGCGAACAGGATGTGATGACCGTCCGTATTGAAAGTGCGTTACCCGATACCGAAGCTTACGGGAAGTCTGTCGCCGAACTGCTCAAGCTCAAAGGGCGGATTGAAGTGGTCGCGCCAGGTGAATTGCCCAAGGACGGATTGGTCATCGAGGACCAGCGGACCTACGAATGACGGTGCGCGGCTGAGACACTTTTCATTCTGACAAAAATAGTCGACATAGAGCTATGAGCAATGTGTCGACCACCCCGATCAAGATAGGCCGCGATAGTGCGAAGGCATTGTCAGGTGTTGCAATACTGGTCGCCGCACTCTGTGCGCTGCCGATGCTGGCCGTGCTGTTGGCGGCGCTGTCTGGCGGAACCGAGACGGTCCAGCATCTGGCGCAAACCGTGCTTGGGGGATACGCGCGCACGACTGCGGCCTTGGTGATCCTGGTGGCGTTCGGCACTTTCGCGATTGGTGTCGGCTCGGCCTGGCTCGTGACGATGACGCGCTTTCCGGGTGCGCGGTTTTTTGAGATCGCTTTGGTGTTGCCGTTGGCCTTTCCAGCCTACGTGCTGGCCTATGCCTATACGCATATTCTTGACCATCCGGGCATTGTGCAGACCGTATTGCGCGATCTGACGGGGTGGGGGCCGCGTGACTACTGGTTTCCCGAAATCCGCTCGCTCGGCGGTGCGGCGGCGATGCTGATTCTGGTCCTTTATCCTTATGTCTATCTGCTCGCCCGCGCCGCGTTTCTCCAGCAAAGCGGGACAACGTTTCTCGCCGCGCGCGCCCTTGGCTCCTCGCCCTGGGCCGCGTTCTTCAAGGTGAGCCTGCCGCTGGCCCGACCTGCGATTGCCGGGGGTGTACTGCTCACCGTGATGGAGACCATCGCGGATTTTGGCACCGTCGCCTATTTCGGGGTCCAGACCTTTGCCACCGGAATCTATACCAGTTGGTTCTCGATGTTCGACCGTGTCGGTGCGGCTCAGCTGGCGCTGTGCCTGCTCAGCTTTGCGCTGCTGCTGGCGATGCTGGAGCGGCTTCAGCGCGGCGACGCGAAGTACCACGATCCCGCGCGGCAGGCCCAAGCCGCACAGGCGATAGAGCTGCGCGGCTTTCGTGCGTGGCTGGCCACGGTGATGTGCGCCATTCCGGTTGTATTTGGCGCGCTGCTGCCGATTGTGGTGCTCTTTTCGATGGGCTTGGGATCCGAGCAGAACCTGCTGAGCGCGCGCTACCTCGGGTTTATCCAGAACTCCGCCATTTTGGCGAGTGTCGCAGCGGTGGTCACGGTGATGGCGGCGATCAGCGTGGGATTCTTCCAGCGGATGCGCGGCGGTCGGCTGGCGCAGGGAGCGGCCTACGTCGCGCGGTTGGGCTATGCGGTGCCGGGTGGCGTGATCGCAGTCGGGCTGTTGGTGCCGTTTGCGGCCTTCGACAATGCACTGGACGCTTGGATGCGCAGCACCTTCGATATTTCTACCGGGCTGCTGATCACCGGCTCGATCTGGCTGTTGGTGATTGCTTATATGGTGCGGTTTCTGGCGGCTGCCTTGGGCGCGTATGAGGGCGGACAGGCGATGGTGCACGTGAACATGGATTCTGCCTCACGCTCGCTGGGGCAGGGGCCGATTGGCACGCTGCGGCGGGTGCATCTGCCGATACTGGCGCCCAGTTTGCTGACAGCGCTGTTGATTGTGTTTGTGGATGTTATGAAAGAGCTGCCGGCGACCCTGATCATGCGGCCGTTCAACTTCGACACATTGGCGGTACAGGCCTTCCGTCTGGCCAGTGACGAGCGGCTGGAGGGTGCGGCAGTGCCCAGCCTCGTGATCGTTGCGATGGGGCTGTTGCCCGTAATTCTGATTTGCCGACAGGTGGGGCGGAACAGGTAGAGGCCGGCGCGCGCCAACGTGATGTGGCGCGCGCTGAACGTCGGTTACGTCCCAATTTTATCCTGGGTTTCGGTCTCGAAATCGCTGGCGTCGTGACGCTCGTGCAGCTGCATGGACAGATCATCGCCGAAGGTGCGGTTCACCATGCGCCCACGGGTCACGGCAGGACGCGAATCAATCGCCTTTGCCCACCGCATGACGTTTTCGTAGCTCGACACATCCAGGAATTTGGAGGCATCGTACAGGCGCCCGAGAACAAGCTGGCCGTACCATGACCAGATCGCGATATCGGCGATGGAATATTCACCGGCGAACCATTCGTTATCCGCAAGGTGACGGTCCAGCACATCAAGCTGCCGCTTTGCTTCCATGCTGAAGCGGTCGATGGGGTACTGGAATTTCTCGGGTGCGTAGGCGTAGAAATGGCCAAAGCCGCCACCGAGGTAGGGCGCAGAGCCCATTTGCCAGAACAGCCAGCTCATCATTTCCGTGCGCTGCGCGGGATCTTTGGGGATGAATGCGCCAAACTTCTCTGCGAGATACAGCATTATCGCGCCGCTTTCGAAAACGCGCTGGGGCGTGTCGCCGGAGTGGTCCATCAGGGCAGGAATCTTGGAGTTTGGGTTTACGTCCACAAAGCCTGAGCCGAACTGGTCGCCATCGCCGATATTGATCAGCCAAGCGTCGTACTCCGCGCCGCTATGGCCCGCCGCCAACAGCTCTTCGAGCAGGATCGTCACTTTTACACCGTTGGGGGTAGCCAGCGAGTACAATTGAAACGGATGCTTGCCGACCTCCAGCGCCTTATCGTGGGTTGGTCCGGCGATCGGGCGATTGATCGAAGCGAATTTGCCGCCGCTTTCGGCGTCCCATGTCCAGACTTTGGGAGGGGTGTATTCGGCCATGGTCGTATCCTTTTAGTTTGTTCGACGAATTTCGTCATAGTGAGCGGTGAAGGCGGCAAGTGCCAGTACGCATTGCCGCACCCGCCGCGACTGGTGCCAGTCGTGAGGTGTGTTAGATCTTATTTGGTCCGGTTGGTGATGTAGGAGTGATCACGGTGCAAGCAATGGTTGGATGTCTCAGGGTGGTCGCAGTGTTGCTGGCGCTGACGACTGGTGCGATTGCGCAGATTGCTCCGGAGCATGGTTTGATGTGGAACAGGACCGGGTTGCCCAGTGTGTTCCCACTTCAGGTCAAGACGAATGTGGGTGAAAGCTATGTCCTGTTGCTGTCGGAGCCTGATACGGGAGCCGATGTTCTGGCTGCCTTTATCGAGGGGGGGCGGTTTTTTAAGGTTCTGGTCCCGCCGGGCACCTACCGCGTGCGATTTGAGTCAGGCGAACGCTGGCAGGGGGGGGACGCGATGTTCGGCCTTCATGGCGAGACGCAGGTGATCGAGATGCCGGAGCCTCTGACGTTCGAAGTGCGCGGCTTGCGGACCAAGGCGGGGCACTTGGTAGATCTGACCGATGTGAACGGCGCAGACCTCGCGGAACTGCGGATCAAACCGTCACTTATATGTCAGCGGGTTGTCTGGAGGTATGACAGCTGCGCCGATCTTTTGACCGCTTCTGATCAGACCCGCATCGACTGCGAGCGCAAGGAAAGCTTTGAGATACCACAGCTCTACGAGCGGACCGGCTTTCGGGTGCGCTCGGCCGTGTGTCCGGAAAACTAAAAAGGCTGCCCCTTGCGGAAGCAGCCTTTCAAGTAGCGCTACAGAGACATCTCAACCCTGACGGGCCTTAAAACGCTTCTGGGTTTTGTTGATTACGTAAACGCGGCCTTTGCGACGCACAACACGGCAGTCACGGTGCCGGTTCTTGAGCGAGCGGAGCGAATTGCGAACTTTCATCAGTTCATTCCTTCCAAGTCTGGGCGCGGGCCAGCGCCGGGTTACGGGCAGCATGTTCACGTGTGAACACACCAGAGAATAGATGGTGGACGATACTGGGATCGAACCAGTGACCCCTTCGATGTCAACGAAGTGCTCTACCGCTGAGCTAATCATCCACTATAACGCTACATATTGTTGCCCCAAACAAAAATGGGGCGCGAATAAACGGCGCCGTCCGCGTGCTATAAAAGGAGTCGGCAGCGTGATCAAGGGCTTTTGGCTTTGATATATTCTGCGCTATGTCTTTTATCACAAAGGAGACGTTTATGCCCGCCGCCGCCTATGACGTATTGCTGCCCGCAACGCAGAGTTCCTGCGTGGTTTTTGCCTCGCCGCATTCGGGGCGGGACTATACCTGGTCGTTCCTGCGCAAGACGGTTTTGAACGAGCACGCGATCCGCTCGTCCGAGGACGCATTCGTAGACCAGCTGTTTGAGTGCGCACCGCATTTTGGTGCGACGTTCCTGAAGGCAGGTGCGCCGAGGGCTTTTGTGGATCTCAACCGCGCGCGCGACGAGATGGATCCCGCATTGATCGAGGGGGTGCGGCGGATCGGGCATAACCCGCGCATTGCCTCGGGCCTCGGGGTGATCCCCCGCGTTGTGGCCAACGGTCGGGCGATCTACCGGGGCAAGATGAGCCTGCACGAGGCCGAAGAGCGGATCAGGGAGTATTGGGAGCCTTACCACGCAAAACTTCAGGACCTTCTGGATGCGGCCCATGACCGACACGGGCAGACCGTATTGATTGATTGCCACTCGATGCCGCATGAGGCGATGGACGGTGTGGCCCGTGCAGGTATGCGGCGCCCCGATGTGGTGCTGGGTGATCGGTTTGGTGCTGCGGCCAGCGGCGATGTGGTAGACCGGATCGAGGCGGCATTTGTCGCCGCCGGGTTTATAGTGACGCGCAACGCCCCTTTCGCTGGTGCCTATATCACGCAGGCCTATGGCAAGCCTTCCAAGGGGCAGCACGCCGTTCAGGTCGAGATTGACCGGTCGCTGTACATGAATGAACAGCTGATCCGGCCAAATGGTGATTTTGACGCCGTGCGCACCGCCCTGCGCGATGTGGTGAACGAAGTTGCACAGATCGGCCAGGGGCGCGTGCCTCTGGCGGCAGAGTAGGGCGTTACCGCAGAGTACGGCCTTTCACGATTGCCTTTGCCCCGAAACGGTCGCGGATGGCGTCGGTGGCACGCTCTGCCTCCGACCGGCGAGCGGCACCGGGATCAAGAAGGTCGCCGAGCTTGTCAGCGTCCGCTGCGTCGCTTAGATCAGAGATCCCACAGCCCAAAAGCCTGTAGGGGCCTTTTTCGCCCACCTGATCAAACAGCCCCCGCGCAGTGCGGTAAATGCGGTCGGCCAGCTGGGTCGGATCGCTCAGCGCGACACGCCGCGACAGCAGCGTATGATTGGCGCGCTTGAGCTTGAGCGTGACGACACGTCCCGCCAGATGCTTGGCCTTGGCGCGGTCGGCGACTTTTTCGGCCATGCGCCAGATGTGTCCGTCCAGCAGATCGGGATCAGAGGTGTCCTCGCCGAATGTCGTCTCGTTCGAGATAGATTTCATCGGTGAGTGCGCAGAAATGCGGCGGTGGTCCTGCCCGCGTGCCAGATGGTACAGACGCTCCCCCATGCCGCCGAAACGCGCGACGAGATCGGTCTGTTCCCAACGCAGCAGGTCGGAGAAGGTGCGAATCCCCGCCTTGTCCAGCGATGCCTGCGCCGCAGCACCCACGCCCCAGATCATGCGCACGGGCTTGTCGCGCAGAAAATCCATCGTCTCGGCCTTTCCGATGACAGAGAAGCCGTGGGGTTTATCAAGGTCGGAGGCGACTTTCGCCAGAAATTTATTGTGGCTCAGGCCGATGGATCCAGTCAGGCCAAGTTCAGTTTTCATCCGGCGCACGAGGCGGGCAAGCATCACGGCGGGCGGCGCACCGTGCAGCCGGGTCGTGCCGGTCATGTCGAGGAATGCCTCGTCCAGCGAGAGCGGCTCGATGGCGGGGGTCAGATCCTCCATCATGGCGCGGATGGCACGAGACGCTTTGACGTATTCCTCCATGCGGGGGCGGATCACCACGGCCTCGGGGCACAGCTTGAGCGCCTGAAACATCGGCATGGCGGAGCGCACACCGCGGATGCGCGCGACATAGCAGGCGGTCGAGACGACGCCGCGACGGCCACCGCCGATGATTACCGGTTTGCCCTCCAGCGAGGGATCATCGCGTTTTTCCACAGAGGCGTAGAAGGCATCACAGTCCATATGCGCGATGCTCAGATCCCATAATTCAGGGTGCCGCGTCACGCGCGGGCTGGCGCAGGCGGGACAGCGGCGTGCGTCGTCGAATTGGGTCAGGCAATCGCGGCAGAGTGCGGGCATGGCGGGGATTGTGATCTGTTGTCGGATACTTGATTATAGATCGCAGGAGCGCAGAGAGCCATGGAATTCGACATTCAACCCTACGACGGCACTCCTTTTGGCGGGGCAAAACTGGCGCTTTATCTTGGCACCAGATTGGCAGTGATCCTGCGCGACGACCGGCCCGGCCTTATCTTTGCCGGTCATTGGGATCTGCCGGGCGGCGGGCGTGAGGGCGAGGAGACCCCACGCGATTGTGCGTTGCGCGAGTGCCGCGAAGAGCTTGGGCTGAGCGTTCCTGAGACGGCGATTGTCTGGGGTCGAGCGTTTCAGGAAGGCGGTGATATCAAGTGGTTTTTTGTGGCTCAGTTGCCGGAGACCGCAATATCCACTGTTGTATTCGGGGACGAAGGCCAGCGCTGGCAACTGATGGCACAGGGCGAGTTTCTGGCGCACCCAAAAGCAGTTCCTGCATTTCAGGATCGCCTGAATATCTGGCTCACCGACCAATCGTAATCTATGGAATGGTTGTTTTCATACAAAAACCCCCCCCGCTTTTATCAGCGGGGGGAAGGTGACGAACATAAGGAAGAACCAGTTCGTCGGGGAGTATCACCAAAATTACGCTAGCACGTATTGGGTCAGGCACAGCGCCTGAATCTCTGTCAGTTGGTCAAATTTTCGGCTTGTGTCTCAAATGGCACACGGTCAGGTTGTCGGGGCGATGCCTGCCATTTCGTCAAGAACGGCCTGTGCGGCTTGGGCCGGGTCGTTTGCGTGCAGGATCGGGCGACCGATTACCACATGATCCGCACCATTCCCTAGGGCCTGCGCTGGCGTGGCGACCCGCTTTTGATCGCCCAATGCCGCTCCGGTGGGCCGCACGCCGGGTGTCACGATCAATCGCCCCGCAGCTTCGGGCAGCGCCCGGATGAGAGCGGCCTCTTGGGGTGACGCGATGATTCCGTCTGCGCCTGCCCGAAAAGCGTTCAGCGCGCGCTCAACCACCAATTCAGGCACATCTCCGGCGCGGATCAGGCAAGCGTCGAGATCAGCGCGGTCCAGCGATGTCAGGATCGTTACGCCAAGAATTTTGAGGTCCGTGCCAGCTGCCCCTTCTTTTGCTGCGCGCACGACATGGGGATCTCCATGCACCGTCAGGAAATCCAGGTCGAACTGCGCCAGCCCGCGAACCGCCGCTTCGACCGTTGCGCCGATGTCGAACAGCTTCATATCCAGGAAAATGCGTTTGCCGTGCTCTTGCTTAAGCTCGTTGGCGAGCGCAAGGCCGCCGCCCGTCAACATTCCAAGGCCGATCTTATAGAAATTCACGGCTGATCCCAACCGCGTAGCCACATCGAGACCCGCAACAGCGTTGGGAACGTCGAGCGCTACGATCAGGCGGTCGTCAGACTGGGATGGGGACATGAAAACGCTCCTCCGCGATGCAATATTGACGCTTCGGGACTTAGGTGAAGGAGGTGGGCGTGTACACACAAAAGAGGTCATAGCCTCATAAGCGTCCGGCCTCAGATACTTTGGACAATGCTATCTAAAGGTACCAATTCAACGCATTGAGCGAGCTTCTGAAGACCGCAAGGCTATGTGTGACTTTCTGCGCTCAGGCAGCTTTGTCGTTTGCCCCGAAACCAAACTGTGACAGCCAGCTGCGAGCATCGAAACGTTGTCGGCCCGCACGCTGTTCGGTTACGCGTCGGTGCATCTGGGAGTATAGTCCAGCGCCCCCTTCATTCTGTCGCAGTGCCTGCTTTTTTAGCCCTTCGGATGCGCGAACGAAGTCCATCGTAATAGGCGCCTCAATCGCGCAGGGAAATTTTCGGGTATATTTTGCGTCTTGAATTGTGACTGACGCTTCAAAGCACTGGGTCGCTGCGTTGTATGTGACGTCATCGATCTGGATTCTTGTCTGTGTCATGCTCGTACCTCGTTCTTGTGCCCTTCTGTCGGGCTTGTGGACCTTTGAAGCACCTATGGCTTATGTCCTTGCAATCAAACTGTTAACCTGTGGTAAAAGTTCCCCCAGCCCCATTCCGTCGAAAAGAGACAGAAAAACCTTTACGGTCTCGGTAGGACTTCAATGGGCTTACGCGGGTGTCCATCGCTGGGCTGAAACCAACGAAACCAGATGATTTCCTCCTTGATTTTCACCTTTGAAACAAGAGTTTCGGCCTGAAATTTGTCGGGTATTTTCAGATATCTCTATAATAGCAGCATGTTAAAAAGACAGCGCGTCGCTCACGGCATCTTGATCTGGCGCAAAAGGTGCCCAAATGAATCTGGTAAGGTCCGAGACAGTTGTATGCCGCCAAGCGGGTGCAGCATCCGTTGGACGCTTTTTTAAAAGGAGAATACCATGGACTTGACTAAGTTCACGGAGCGGTCGCGCGGTTTTGTGCAAGCGGCCCAGACAATAGCCACGCGCGACAGTCATCAGCGACTGGCGCCCGAGCACATCCTCAAAGCATTGATGGACGACGAAGAGGGGCTTGCGAGCAACCTCATCTCCGCCTCTGGCGCGGACGCGAAAGCGGTAAAACAGGCCGTCGATATCGCCCTTAGCAAGATGCCGAAAGTGACGGGCGAAGCGGCCCAGACCTATCTGGATGGCGCCACGACCCGTGTGTTGGCGGAGGCCGAGGGGCTTGCCAAGAAGGCTGGTGACAGCTTTGTCCCGGTCGAGCGGATACTGATGGCACTGTGCATGGTCAAATCGGGTGCCAAGACCGCGCTGGAGGCGGGGGATGTCTCGGCGCAAGGGCTCAACTCGGCGATCAATGATCTGCGCAAGGGGCGCACGGCGGATACCGCCAGCGCCGAGGACGGCTATGACGCGCTGAAGAAATACGCGCAGGATCTGACCGCGCGGGCGGAGGAGGGCAAGATCGACCCGATCATCGGTCGTGACGAGGAAATCCGTCGCGCGATGCAGGTGCTGAGCCGCCGGACAAAGAACAACCCTGTGCTGATCGGTGAGCCGGGCGTGGGTAAGACGGCGATTGCCGAAGGTCTCGCGCTGCGGATTGTGAACGGGGACGTCCCCGAAAGTCTGCGCAACAAGCGTCTGATGGCGCTGGATATGGGTGCGTTGATCGCTGGTGCGAAATACCGCGGTGAGTTCGAGGAGCGGTTGAAGTCTGTCTTGAATGAAGTGACGCAAGCCGCAGGCCAGATCATTCTGTTCATCGACGAGATGCACACACTGGTCGGTGCGGGCGCGGGTGATGGCGCAATGGACGCTGCTAATTTGATCAAGCCTGCGCTGGCGCGCGGCGAGTTGCACTGTATCGGGGCGACAACGCTGAACGAATATCGCAAGTATGTCGAGAAGGATGCGGCCCTTGCCCGCCGGTTCCAACCGGTGATGGTGATGGAGCCGACGGTGGAAGACACCATCAGTATCCTGCGCGGCATCAAGGAAAAGTACGAGCTGCACCACGGCGTTCGGATCAGTGACAGCGCGCTGGTCGCGGCGGCAACGCTGAGCCACCGCTATATTACCGACCGTTTTTTGCCCGACAAGGCGATCGACCTGATGGACGAGGCGGCGAGCCGTCTGCGCATGGAAGTCGACAGCAAGCCCGAAGAACTGGACGCGCTGGACCGTCAGATCCTGCAATTGCAGATCGAGGAAGAAGCGCTCAAGGCCGAGGATGATCAGGGGTCCAAAGACCGTCTGGAAACGCTGCAAAAGGATCTGGCTGATCTTCAGGAGCGTAGCGCCCAGATGACCGCATCCTGGCAGGCGGAGCGTGACAAGCTGGCCGGTGCGCGTGACATCAAGGAGAAGCTCGACCGCGCCCGCGCCGATCTAGACATCGCCAAGCGGGACGGAAATCTGGCCAAGGCGGGCGAGCTGTCTTACGGTGTGATCCCTGATCTGGAGCGGCAGCTGGTCGAGGCCGAAAGCCGGGAGGAGGGTATGATGGTCGAAGAGGCCGTGCGGCCTGACCAGATCGCCAGTGTTGTCGAGCGCTGGACCGGTATCCCTGCGGGCAAAATGCTGGAGGGGGAGCGTGACAAGCTGTTGCAGATGGAAGCGCAACTGCACAGCCGCGTTATCGGTCAGGACCTGGCCGTCAAGGCCGTGGCCAATGCCGTGCGCCGGTCGCGTGCCGGTCTGAGCGACGAAGATCGCCCGCTGGGAAGCTTTCTGTTCCTTGGACCCACAGGCGTCGGCAAGACAGAGCTGACCAAGGCGCTGGCGGAGTTTATGTTCGACGACGATTCCGCCATGGTGCGAATCGACATGTCCGAGTTCATGGAGAAACACGCCGTGTCGCGTCTGATCGGCGCCCCTCCGGGCTATGTCGGGTATGATGAAGGTGGTGTGCTGACCGAAGCCGTGCGCCGCCGCCCTTATCAGGTGGTGCTGTTCGACGAGGTCGAAAAGGCCCACCCCGATGTGTTCAACGTGCTGTTGCAGGTGCTTGACGATGGTGTGCTGACCGATGGTCAGGGTCGCACGGTGGATTTCAAGCAGACGCTGATCATCCTCACGTCGAATCTGGGCGCGCAGTCGCTGAGCATGGCACCAGAAGGCAGTGATATGGTTGATGCCAAGAAGGACGTGATGGAGGCGGTGCGGGCACATTTCCGCCCCGAGTTCCTGAACCGTCTGGACGAGACGATCATCTTTGACCGGCTCAACCGCGAAAACATGGACGGTATCGTCAAGATCCAGATGGCGCGTCTGCTCAAACGTCTTGCCGCACGCAAGATCGAGCTTGAGCTGGACGACGGTGCGCGCAAATGGCTTGCCGACGAGGGCTATGATCCGGTGTTCGGGGCGCGTCCGCTCAAGCGGGTGATCCAGAACACGTTGCAAAACCCGCTGGCCGAGATGCTGCTCGCGGGGGATGTACAGGACGGGGATACCATTCCGGTTACCGCCGGTCCCGACGGTCTAATCATCGGGGACAGGATCGCGGCCAGCAACAGGCCCAAGCCGGATGATGCAACCGTGCACTAAAACAAAACAGGCCGGAGCGCTCGCTCCGGCCTGTTTTCTGTCTGCCGGTTGAACTGGCATCGCGCGTCTTTGCGCAACCTAAGCTCCGATTGCCTATCGGCCCATCATTGGGGTTGATCGGGCCGACATCCGCCGTTGATGCAAATCAATTCAGGCGTGGTTGGTTGCGCTAAGGGTTTATCCAACGGCGGATCCGTATTGGAGCATACTATGGCAGACGAAACCCACGAAACAGTCAAAGGTACTTACGTCATGGAAGTGCCCGAGGCCGTAGGCGTGTTCGAGACATTCGAGAGCTTTCAAAAAGCATTCTATGACCTGCGCATGGTGGGTTTCAGCCGCTACGACTTGAGCGTTCTTGGCAGTGAGGACAGGTTGAAACAGAAGCTCGGCAAGTCTTACTTCAGCGCCAAGGACGTCGAGGATGACCCGCACGTGCCCCGCGCCGCCTTTGTCTCGGAGGAGGGCATCGGCGAATTAGAGGGCGTCCTTGTCGGCGGTGCGTTTTTCATCCCGTCGTACATCGCGATGGCGGCGATGGCCGCAGCAGGGGCAACTGCGGCTGCGACTGCGGCGGCTGTTGCGATCGTCGGATTGCCCGCCGCTGCGATCGGCGTTCTTTTGGCGCGAAGGGTGCAGCAGCATCACAAGGAGTATTACGCGGACCAGATCGCGCGCGGGGGTATCCTGCTGTGGGTGCGCGTCCCGGACGAAAAGCGCGAAAAGCTCGCGGTGGATATTTTGAAGAGCCACTCCGGAAAAGACGTCCATGTCCATGACTGGAGTCTGTAACTCGGCCGTCGATGTTGCTGGATGCGGACGGGGTACCGAGTTGCAAAGAAAAAGCCCGCCGACGGTTAACGTCGGCGGGCTCAGGTCTCCTAAAATTCCGGGGGGAGGAATTTAGGAGTCAGGCATGATCACCGCGTCGATGACGTGGATCACACCGTTCGTGGCTTCAATGTCGGCGGTTGTGACGTTTGCGCCGTCAACCATGACGCCGTTGTCGAGGTCGATCATCACTGTGTCGCCGTTCACTGTCTCTGCTTCCATGTCGTCCGTCAGGTCAGTGGACATCACTTTTCCTGCAATGACGTGGTACGTCAGGATGCTGGCCAGTGCTTCCTGGTTCTCCGGCTTCAGCAGATCGTCTACGGTGCCCTCTGGCAGCGCAGCGAACGCCGCGTCTGTTGGTGCGAATACTGTGAACGGGCCTTCGCCTTTCAGTGTCTCGACCAGACCTGCTGCTTCAGCTGCGGCAAGCAATGTGCTGAAATCACCGGCTGCTGCTGCTGTATCCACGATATCCTGCGTATCGGCGGCAAATGCGGATGTCGCCAGAGCAGCGGCGGCGGTCAGGGAAAGTACGGTTGTGCGAAACATGGTGTTCTCCTCGGTTTTTATTTTACAATGCATCGTCATGTGCATCGGAATAGATACGCCCCACACGGCCTTTGGTTCATTCAGTTTGGTCATTATGTGGGCCAGACTTCAGTCATCGGGGCTTTGATGCGCGAGTTTGGGCGTAAAACGGCCAATGCCTCCGTATCGGGGCAAAAGACCGCTCAAAGATTGCATTGACCTGCGGCATTTCCGACCGCGCCCTTGCCGTGAGCTGTCGGGCACATCGAAGCCCGCAGTGCAGACGCCATACAGGCCGGGCTGGCGTGTGCCTTGTTGGAAGGCCCAGAAATGACTTTCGAGTGTACCGAGTGAAATGTGGCCAAAAAGGTTTGGTGCTTTGCCGGACTGATCCTAAGTACAGGGGCAACAAGCAAGGAGACGATTTTATGGCTATGCGCTGGAAGAACACTCTCACTGACAAAGACGTCACCGACGAGGCGACGTTTATTAACCGCCGTCAACTGATGGGCAGTGCTGCGGCGGGCCTCGGGCTCGGCTCCATCGGGGCCACGCCGGGCCTCGCTACCGGAGAGGATCTGGTGCCGAACAGTTTCGAGGACATCACGTCCTACAATAACTATTACGAGTTCGGGACCGGCAAGGATGACCCCGCCCGCTATGCCGGTGCTTTGACGACAGAGCCGTGGAGCGTCAAGATCGATGGTCTGGTGGATAAGCCCGGCGATTATGCTTTTGACGATATTATGGCTGCGATGACGATAGAGGAACGCATCTACCGCTTCCGGTGTGTCGAGGCGTGGTCGATGGTTGTCCCCTGGAACGGGTTTGAGCTGGCTGATCTACTGGACATGGCGGGAGTGCAGTCGGGCGCGAAATATGTCGCCTTCGAGACGGCCATGCGCCCGGACGAGATGCCGGGACTTCGGTATCCGGTACTGGACTGGCCCTATGTCGAAGGGCTGCGTCTGGATGAGGCGTTGCACCCGCTCACGATGATGGCGACTGGTATTTACGGAAGGGACATCCCCAACCAAAACGGTGCGCCGCTGCGGTTGGTGGTACCATGGAAATACGGATACAAGTCGATCAAATCTATTGTACGCGTCACCCTGACAGACACACAGCCCCCGACCAGCTGGAACAAGGCGAACGCGCGGGAGTACGGGTTCTATAGTAATGTGAACCCTGAGGTCGATCATCCCCGGTGGAGCCAGGCCACTGAGCGCGTGATTGGTGGCGGCCTATTCTCAAAGCGGATCCCGACGCTGATGATGAACGGCTATGCCGACGAGGTGTCCGAGCTGTATGCCGGAATGGACCTCACCAAAGATATTTGATCCAACTGGTGTGATGCAGAGGCCGGGCAGTGATGCTCCGGCCTCCCGTTCGAACGATACAAGCCAATACGGACAAAGGTGTCCGGAGGAAGTAGCTATGCCCGCCTTTACCGATCACATTAATACAGCACTTCGCCGTGTTCCGACGTGGGCGGTGTACATAGTGTTCCTGCTGCCGGTGCCCTACTTTCTGTATCTTGCGCAAACCGGTGCGCTGGGCGCTGAGCCGATCAAGGCACTGGAGCACAGACTGGGGGAGGTTGCGTTGCAGCTGTTGATCGCTGGTCTGTGTGTGACTCCTTTGCGCGGCTACTTCGGGATTAACCTGATGAAGTTCCGGCGTGCCTTCGGTGTCCTGGCCTTCACCTATGTCGCGCTGCATCTGCTTGTCTGGGTGGTTCTGGACATGAGCCTGCTGTGGAGCCAGATGTGGGCCGACGTCTGGAAGCGTCCGTACATTACCATAGGGATGGTGGGCTTTGTGGCGCTGCTGCCTTTGGCGATCACTTCCAACAATTACTCAGTGCGTAAGTTGGGTGCCGGAGCCTGGCGCAAGCTGCACAAGGTTACCTACCTGGCAGTATTGCTGGGAGGGGTACACTACCTTTGGCTGGTGAAGGGCATTCAGCTGGAGCCGATCCTTTATATGGCGGCGATTCTGGCTCTTTTGGGTTTACGAGTCGCCAAACGGTCGAAACGAGTCGCCCAAACCGGATGATGTTCGGTCCACTTGTGGGTAAGTCTGTGGACAACACCAGATGTGGAATGAAGCGATCTAAAGTTGACCTAAGGGCTGCGCAATAATCCTGCGCCGAGAGGTGTCTACGCGCAATTCGCTTAGGCTAAATATCTGAAATACAGGCAAAATTAGAAAATTCCGAAAAAAACGTAGTTAGGTGAAAAAAGGGGTTGCGGGTCCGGCGCACTCTATCTAGAACCCCTTTTACCGGCGGCGCAGACGAGTGCTACGGGGCAACGGAGGGTACGGAGCGGAGACGCTGGGTACTGGAAGTGAAGCGAGAATTCGGAGATATTGGCTGGCTGTCGCGCAGTGAGAA